>OCTW013415340.1_pt1 | contig 36334 bp, 33 predicted proteins | sample 1539671 | NCBI WGS metagenome assembly OCTW01 (sample SAMN02144230, study PRJEB22623) | gut metagenome | biome: sheep rumen | host: Ovis aries | place: New Zealand
GACAAGCATTTTCTCCAAACAAGCAAAGTCAGCGATATACTGTCCAATGATGTGTTGTCTACGAAATCGAACGCCAAGCTGTTTGTTGCTGATATAGAGCCACAGTAGCCTCTCAGCCTCCGTAGGGTTATTCCGATTCTCCTTAGCAAACTTCCACAGCAAAGGATACTCAATCACATCAGCAGAATGCCTGACACTACCCTTCATCTGCATCTACATAAACTCCCCTTTAGGGGGTTTGGGGGCAACACTCCCCTTTAGGGGGCTTGGGGGCTTTACACTCCCCTTCATCCACGCATCTAAATAAACTCCCCTTTAGGGGGTTTGGGGGCCTTTACACTAAATTAGGAATACCTCTAAGCTCGTTCTGAATGTATTCGAGGCTCGCAATTTTTGCCTTCGTCTCCTCGAGGTTCAGACGGCGAGTGTTATCGCTATTGAACCCCTCAATCGTCGCCCGCGTCGTGTCACCCTCCTTGAAATACTTATCGTAGTTCAGGTCGCGGTTGTCGGCAGGCACAGCGTAGAAGTTACCCATATCGATAGCCTTAGCTGCCTCTTCTTTGGTGAGAAGGGTTTCGTACATCTTCTCACCATGACGAATACCAATGACCCGAATCTCCCGTTTCAACTGCTCTGCAGCCGATTCACTTGAACCTTGACACTTCACACTTGAAACTGCAGGCGATTGCTCCGCAAACAACTCGCACACCGCCTCCACCTGTGTCTGAATCGTACACGCCGGAGCCTTCTGCACGAGGATGTCACCATTCTGACCATGCTCAAAGGCAAACAGCACCAAGTCAACGGCCTCCTCCAGCGACATGATAAAGCGCGTCATCTTCGGCTCCGTCAGCGTTATCGGATTCCCCTTTCTAATCTGGTCTATCCACAGCGGAATCACCGAGCCACGCGAGCACATCACATTGCCATAACGCGTGCAGCAAATCTTCGTGTCACCACTCAGACGGCTCTTCGCCACGGCAATCTTCTCTTCAATTGCTTTCGTGATTCCCATTGCATTAATCGGATATGCAGCCTTATCCGTTGACAGGCAGATCACGCACTTCACGCCCGCTTCGATAGCAGCATCCAACGTGTTGTCCGTACCAATCACATTCGTCTTCACGGCCTCCATAGGGAAGAACTCACAGCTTGGCACCTGCTTCAGCGCAGCCGCATGGAACACGTAGTCCACACCCTTCATCGCATACTTCAGTGTGCTTTTGTTTCGCACATCACCAATGTAGAACTTAATCTTGTTAGCCACCTCCGGCATCCGCGCCTGGAAGTCATGGCGCATGTCGTCCTGCTTCTTTTCGTCACGCGAGAAGATACGAATCTCCCCGATGTCCGTTCTCAGAAAACGGTTCAGCACAGCGTTACCGAACGATCCTGTTCCTCCTGTAATCAGGAGGACTTTGTTCTTAAATATACTCATATACTCTAATAAAAAATAACATTAAATAAACCTTTTTCTAATTGACCAAATAGCCATTTTGGGCATTCTCCACATCATTTCTGTTGGAGCTAGCCAGAAGAAATGCATAGTCTGTCTCACAACAATTCTTGCCGTTTGCATACTATGAAGCCAGCTCATGCTTCCTTTAATTTTCACTTTCTTCCGGCTTCTATCCATCCAGTAAGCAAAATCTTCATCCACGAGCCTTACCCATCGATAGTCCTTCTCTTCCAAGAGTAGAGGGAACTCTTCTTTGGGGAACCCAAGCCTTTCTATGATCCATGCACCTAAGCCCTTGTATGCCTTGGTCAAGCCCAATTGTCCCAAATGCATGGCAAGTCTCTCTTTATCAATCTTATTCTTATAGTGATGCAGCACCATTGCCCAGTCACACAATTGCTTAAAGGCAATCACGTTTTCAACAAGATGCTCCATTAAGTGGGAAAACACATATACGCTATTGAGGGTTGGAGGCAACACAGCCACTTCCCCATCTTCAAGTTCAACAATACATGGATCCTTTCTTATCTCCTCATCAACAATCCCATCCCAATATTTTTGATGTTTATAGTAGCTCAACGAAGTCATGTCAGAGTGCATCTCAAAACGGAATGTGCCAACTTCAAAATTATCATGCTTCTCACTTTTGTTGTGAACCATCTGTATCCCCAATCGCTCCTCAATGGCCTTCTGAGCATCCTTAAAAGATTCCTTCGGACAGTAGAAGTCGATGTCGCCACAACTACGCATCAGCGGATGCGGATACAGTGCTGCCATCGTCTGTCCCTTCATCACGACGTATTTCAAATTTCGTCGGTTCAGGAACCCGGCAAACCGTGCAACCTTTTGGTTCATCTCACGGCCTTTAAGCTCATGGAGCCTCGTCACCGTACACACGTCCACCGTCTTCTCCTCCCCTATCGGCAAATTATTGCTCACGATCGCATTCGCCACCAGTCCGCTCACGCCCTGCTTCTCCGCCATCGCCAGTATTCCGTCAATGTCGTCCGCCGTTACCTCGCAAGCCAGCGGCTCCCCCCACAGCTCGCACCGCAGCAAACATAGTATCTTCTCGAAACAATCTATACTCCTCATGAATCAAGACCTTTCAGGTATTCCTCATGCAAGTGGTAATACCTCTTCATGAAACACACATATCCAACACTGACCACCATCAGGACACACAAGAAATACATCCAGTGCGCAGCCGTCGTAGCGGGAATCACGTAGATGGCAATCAATGAAATTGCCAACTGCATCAGCATATATATAGTGCTTACCGTCGTATGCTTCATCTTCAGTTCGTTTGCCATCAACTGGAAAGCATGCTTTCGGTGAGCCTGTCCAAGATTCTCGTGCAGCATCATCCGATGAATGATGGTCATACACCCATCAACGCCATACACCAGCAGCAACACCAGCCACGTCACATCTCCCGTCTGCACTATCAGCCTTCCGATGGCAAACAGCAGCAGCAATGCAATTCCAATGCTGCCAACGTCCCCAGCGAAACATTTTGCCTTCGTCCGGAAATTGAAGAAGCAGAACACTAGCAGCGACAAGCCGACTACAAACAGATATGATTCCTCAATAAACCCTTCTCCATTTTCAATTTTCAACTTTCCATTTTCAATTGCGAGCGGAAGCAATACCGCGAGCGAATACCCCCCAGTAATGCCATTGATGCCATCCATAAAATTATAAATGTTCGTAGCACCCACACACACTATCAATGCCGCTACTACAATCAATGCCATCAACGCTACCTGCATCCACTGCCTCTCAACGCTCACCCCTAAACTCTCAGCTGAGAAGAGGCCCACATCCACAAACACCAGTAGCATCGCGACGAACTGTGTTATCAACCGGACAGAGTCAGGCAATGAGCGAATGTCATCCACAAACGACACCCCAGCTGCCAACGTAACGCCAGCCAACAACCAAGGATATTCAAATCCGGACACAAGACTCCACAGCCATGCCCCAATCAGGAAGATAATGCCACCACCTCGAAGGACAATCCGTTTGTGCGAGCTACGCTCATTCGGTTTATCTATGATGTTATACTTATCCGCTATTCTGAAATACAACAGTTCCAGAACAAATAGCAAAACAAATATCAATCCGTAAAAAATAGGTATTATCATCATTTTTAATTTTTATCTCAAGACGTCCTCTGGCAATAGAGGAGTATACGGACCATCCTTCATCTCTATGATTACAGTCGGCTCCAACACTTCTATCCCATGCCATTGTCCTGCAGGAATGTTCAGTCCATAGCGACCTTCTCGAGGATTCAAACGGAAACGAGCTATTTCTCTCTTTTCATCATCGTAGAAAATCTCGTCCATACAACCCCGCAACAGAACCACCGTTTCACTGCTGGAGCGATGCCGATGTATCGGCAGTACAGTATCGGGTTCCAAGGCGTTTAGCATTCTTTGGCTACCATCTTCACTACTGTTTCTTAGGTCAAGATTCATTCTTTTCCTAACATTTTGCTGCGCCTCTTTCTGGAGGTCATCCAACAAAGATTCATCTAAATACATCTTTCCCACTTATATAGTATAATTACTTAGCACGCCCAGCGGCTCCCATCCTAATTCTCTGCGAGCCTTCTCATTGCTGAACGTCAGCGATTTCGTCATTTTTTCTAGTTTATAGCTGTTGATGGGTGCCTTGCTGCCGAGCAAATCACCCACCTTAGCCATGCACCATGCCATCCAATAAGGTATGCTCACGGGCTTACGTTTTCCCAATTGGTTTGCCACAGAGACAGAAAGTTCTCCAAACGAAGGCTGTCTTGTATCACAAACATTATACACCCCACCCTTTTCAACTAGCAGAGGTAGCAACCTCGCAATGTCTTCTGCCATCAAGATGCTCTTCACTACCTTTCCACCGGCAATATTCATGTAGAAACCCTTCCTGATTCCATTCACCATTGCACCGAGATTACCAGGAGCATTTTTTCCAGCCAGCAACGACGGACGGAGGATTCCCAACACAACATGATTCTTTTCGCACCATTCCTGCAGATATTCCTCTGCCATAATCTTACTCTTGGCATAAGGCGATGTTCCTTCCAATGGATGTTCTTCTGTAATCAGGTCACCAAAATCGCATCCATAAACAGCCACAGTGCTGATAAACACCAATGCTTTCGGGACACCAGCTTTCTCCAATGCAGTACACAGGTTCACCGTTCCCTGATAGTTCACGTCATAGAACACCTGCTTCTCTGCCTCCGTTTTCGGCACCGTATGCGCCTTTCCTGCTGCGTGCAGCACCAGGTCGTAATGCTCGTTGACAGGCGGCACCTCCTGGGCCATATTGATCTTGATGTCATCGTCGTCCGTCAGGCCGATGGTATGCACATCATACTGCTTCTCCAGCAGTGGCCGGATGTTATAGCCCAGGAAACCGGATGCTCCGGTAAAAAGTAATTTCTCCATAGTTTCCCCCATAGTCTAGATTTTAAACAAATTGACTCCGTCAATGTATTGTTCCTGGACCTCAGCCATCTTCACATTCTCATTCTTGGAGACTTTACTGAAGTGAGAACCATTCGACAGCACAGAGGCGACAAAATCCTTAATCTCATACCGCAAGCCTTCTCCCACGAATGGATAGAAGTATTTCTTGTTCTGGTTCTGGTCTTCATATCTCACCTCAAAATAATCGGTCTTCCACCACGGAGCAGGCACATATACATAACCTTTGGTTCCAGCGATGGTCATAGAACCTTCTGTCTTCACACCCAGTCCTACCTGAAATGAAGCCACGGCGTGGTCATAGCGGAACACGGCCTTGGTGAACATATCCACATCATTCTTCATCTTGCTATAGAAATTGATGTTCCGGAAGTCCGTTCCAAGGAATTTGAAGATAGGCAACAGCGGGAAGCAGGCATTCTCGCTCATACTGCCACCAAAGCGCTTGCTATCCAGCTTCTCAGAACTCTCGTCGGTCAAAGTGGTCACCGAGGCATTCACCTCCACAACATCCCCTATCACACGAGATTTAAGTAAGGAGAACAGATGTCCAAAGGCTGGCGTATAGGCCGTCTTCAATGCCACCATCAGCACCAAGTCGTTGTCTTCCGCAATCTGATACAGTTCTTCCGCCTGTGCTTTCGTGAATACAAACGGAGTCTCGCAAAGCACGTGCTTTCCTGCCAGCAGGGCTGACTTGGCATACTCATAGTGCGTATAGTGAGGCGAAGCTATATAGACAGCATTACATTCTTCATAAAGTTCCTCAACACTATGTGCTATTGTTTCTATCTTATGCTCCTCACAGAAAGCTTTGCATTCTTCTTCATTCGGGTTATATGCGGCAGTGACGTGAACACTGTTCACATTTTCAGATTCAGGGACAAAACGATTGGCAATACTGCCGGTACCAATGATCCCCAACTGGACCGTCGGTCGTTCCTGCCGCAGTTGCGTTGAAGATACACCCTGTGTCCTGGGTAGATAAACCACCTCGCAAAACTCTTTCAGGTAGTCGAAATATCCTTCCCAGTCAGAACCGATGGCAAAGATGTCAACACCATACTTCTGGATGTCGTCAATCTTCTGTCCCCGGTACTCTTCGATGACTATCTGGTCAGCAAGTCCTGTGGCCTTTACCGCCTCAATGCGTTCCATCACATTGTTGCAGGTATTCATCTTCCCTCTCTCCAGGTCAAAGTTGTCTGTCGTGACACCTACAATTAGGTAGTCACCCAGTTCCTTCGCTCGCTTCAGGAGATTGTAATGCCCCCGATGGAACAGGTCGTATGTGCCGTAAGTGATAACCTTTTTCATCAGATGAATTTCTTTTCTCTTAAATCAAGGAATGCGTCAATCAACTTGTCGTAGTCTTCCTTCTGAAGATACCCCAGATGCCCCACACGGAACACAGTATCCTTCATATCACCTCCATTCGGGCAAATCCACATCCCGTATTCATCCTTTATCTTGAGAAAGATCTCGTATGCAGACTGAGTCGTAGGATGCAGAGGTGTTACCGCATTACTCAGGCTCTCGCTGATAATCTCGAACGGAAGATTATGCTCCTTAAGTTTATCTCGGAAATATTTGGCCAATCCTGCTGCCCGTGCAATCTCTGCCGCATCGCCACCGGCAGCATCAATCTCTTTCAGACGCTGGTTAATCTGGAGCAAAACGCCCACTGCAGGCGTCCAGGGGGTCTGCCCCCGCTCCTGATTCTTCAGAGCCAGCTTCAGGTCCAGATACTGGCAGCAGCATTTTGTCTTCTCAATACGTTTCAGTGCAGAAGGAGCCAGTGCCATCACAGCAATGCCCGGAGGGCAAGCCAGCGCCTTTTGGCTGCCTGTAATCATAATACCTGCATCCAGTGCAGCCATATCGAAGGGGTCAGTCAGGAATGTACTGATGGTATCCACAATCAGGAAACAGCCATTTCGCTTGCAGAAGTCACTCACCAAATTGATGTCATAGTGAACACCCGTTGAGGTCTCGTGTTTCTGGAGCAAGAAGGCCGTGTAACCCTTACCTTCGTATGGAGCGAGATGCTCAGGCTTCAATGACTTACCGTGTTCCAGCTTTATCTCTGTGAAAGGAATCTCGTGTAGCGTCAGTAGTTCCACGAAACGCTCTCCGAATGAACCGCCATTCACGACCAAGGCTTTGTCATCCTTGGTCAGCGTGTTCATAATGGCAGTCTCCATACCACCGGAACCCGAGCAGGTCATAAACACCACACGGCTATCTTCTGTCGTATGGGCAAACTTTTTTATCAGGCGCTCGTTCTCCAGCATCACAGCAGAGAATTCAGCCGTTCTGAAATAAGGTACATTCTCCGCACCAATGGCCCTCACAGCATCACTCGACTGTACAGGGCCTACCGTAAAGTTAATCATTGTATTGTCTTTTTATTTCGTTCCAAACAGTTTTTCCACACACATCTCTGTGGCGTGTCCTCCAAGATAAGTAAACTTGTTCTTAATCATATCCCTTGTTTTGACGCATTCTGCATCATAATCCATTGTCAGGATATGATTGATGACCTTATCTTCAGTCTCAAAGATTCCATTGGGCATCTCCTTTGAGAAATCGATGTAGAGGCCACGTGTTGCCTTGTAGTCCTCATAATCGTATGCAAAGCAGATGACAGGTCTTTCCAGAATGGAGTAGTCAGCAATACAGGCCGAGTAGTCCGATATCAGGACATCCGCAACCTTGAACAAATCATTAATAACTGGATATGAAGTGAAGTCCAGGCAGAAATCGTCAAACTGAACTCCAAGCAGTTTAGTGGTATAAGCGTGCGTCCTGAACAACAATACATACTCGTCCTGTAACTTCTCCTTCCACTTATCCAAATCCATCGGAGGACGGATGGCGTATGAGGCTCCCTTGTCATAGCTGTCACGCCAAGTCGGAGCGTACATTATCACTTTTTTGTCAAGCGGAAGACCAAGTTTCTTCTTAATCGCTTGTACTTCATCCTTTGTCACGTGATACAGCGCATCATTCCTCGGCAGACCGGTCGGGATCAAAGCTTCCTCACGGACGTTGAAGTCCCTTTTGAAAATGGTTTTCTGGTATTCACTCTCGTAGCAGAAATAATCTATGTGGCTGAAGTCATAGTCCTTGCGGCCACCGGCTGCATTACCTATGCAGTTGAAGGCCACCCCGTGCCAGGTGTTGAGATATATGCACTTTTTCTTTTTATACTGAAGGCTTCGTTCAATGTTCACGCAAGTAATCCAGTATTTGGCTTTCAGCGTGTATTTGAAGTACTCCGGGGTGTCAGCCTTGATCTTGATGGCTGGTCCGGGTACATTTACGTTCTCCGGATCTTCCAGTGCCCACACGTACTTGTAACCTGCATACTCCGGATGCGCAATCATATACTCATAGATAGTCCTTGGACTGTCGTTATACTTGCGGGTATGTCCGCTGAAGATAATCATCTTCTCGTCCATGGGGACAAATACGCCCCACACCCTCATTATGCCACTTACGGACTTTCGGAAGCACTTGTTAATGAACTCGTTGTGCTTCAACAAATAGTCCAGTCTGGCACGGAAACCGTGCATTTGTTTTTCTGCCATTATCTTAAGATATTGTTTATAGATTCAACCACTTTGGCCAAGTTTATCTCTCTGGTAAGATTATTCATCGCATATTCTCTACTGTTCCTGCCCATTGTTTCCATCTTCTCACTCGACATCTTTCCGTACTCCACAAAAGCCTGTGTTAATGCATCAAGATTGTCTGGTGCTACAGTAATACCACAGTCATTCCCTTCCAGAATCCGCTTCGTCGAACTGTCCTGGTCCACACTCGCCAATACCGGCTTCCCAGAGAGCATATACGAGGTCAGTTTCGATGGGAGACAGAGATTACCATTCCCTTCAGGAAGAGCTAGTACCAACACATCTGCTTCAGCCTGTACACTTGGAATTTCGCTACGCGAAACGAATCCAAAGGTAACATTATTCAAGCCCAATTCTTCGACCAATTCCTGACATTGCTCTTTCTGATTACCTCCGCCATATATCCTAAACTGAGAATCTGGAATTTTGGCTGCTGCAAAGGCTTTGATCATTAGGTCAACGTTGGCATGAACATTAATGCTACCGACATAGGCGAAAGTGATTTGATTGTTTTTAGCCGGATCGGGTAGTGACATAAAGTCCTCGTCATTCTGCCAATTATTCACCACAAGATACTTATCCCTTGGAAGTTTCCTCTTAGAAGACAGATAATCTGCCATCTCATCAGAGATAGTCCTCACCCTTTCCGCATTTTTCTGGTAATACTTGTCGAGAGGCTGAAGAAGAGTCAGTATTGTCTTCTTTATGAAGCCTGGATAACTACCTTTTGTCAGCAGACACTCCGGATAGATGTCTTGGATGGGGACAATATATGGAATACCGTACTTCACGCAAGCCTTGGCAATGATATACAATCCGAAGAGTTGCCATCCATCATTGTAGATAAAGTCTATCTCATTGTGATGCTCTTTCACATACGCCACGGACTTTTTGCTGAAATCAATCGCCTCCTTGAACCGGCCAATCAGCTGCGACTCAGGATGAGTATATGAATCGATCAGTAACGTCTTGAAAGTACTGTCATTCACTTCTGCAGAATCGAACTTAGCTCCGATGGGACGCGTCGGATAAGGCCGTAGCACTGTAACATCGTACTTCTTTGCCAACTCGCTGGCCAGATCATAGTTCAAGAATGCCGACGTCACCTGTTCCGGCGGGAAGACGGCTGAGATTATTAGGATATGTTTACGCATAACAATGAATATCTATAGTTGTATGGAACGAGAGCGTCTTTACTTTGGATCAAAGACTTGTTCTTCAATGTATCTGTTCAACGGACTTTGGTCATTTATAATTTCTTTCAAATCAATTTGGCTTGTACGCGTTGACTCTTCTTTCACCTGACTAACATCCAGGGATGAGACAAAGTCCTTGATTGATTTTTCGGTATCAGCCTGAATGCAATAGCCACATCCGAGCTCCTTTACGCGTGTGGCCAAATAAATACCATCAGAAACCACGATAGGTTTACAGAAAAACAATGATTCATATAGTTTGTTGGGTTCTGCAATTCTTTCATTCAGCGAGGATACCTGGTAGCAAGAAACAGTGATGTCAAAAGAATCATATACGGTAGGCAGGTCGGCTGGGCTTCGGAAAGCGCCGTGATAAAACACATTGCTGTAACTATTGGTCAATCTGTCCACAGCCGATTTCATTGGCCCGTCCTTCAATCCTCCACAGAAATGGAACTCATACTGAGGGTAATACTTGCCAATTACTTCGGCAAACGACAAGATAGTCTGATACCTAAGTGAGCCAACAAAGCCAAAAGAGAGTTTTCCAGTCTCCATATAACGATAGTCCACAGTCGGTCGAGATAATGTCGGACTCACTTTATTAGGTATGACAAACACCTTTGGAGAATTGATATTGAAGAATGAGTGGAAGCCACCAGACGTCATAACCGTAGCAGCAGATTTTTTAATTACTCGTTTATCGATTGCTTTCAAGGCCTTCAGGAGATGTCGAAACTTTGGATAGGCATACAGGATGTCTGAAATCTCGTAAATGAAGCGTTCTCCTAATAATCGAAGATACAATGCATAAAATAGCCCGAAAGCGTAGAACACCGTATTGGGAGAGCGATGCTCCCTACGCACCCTCAACAGGTCTTTGAATATCTTGATTCCCTTCCCGAAATAATCATTATCCTTCAACTGACCCAGGTTAACTACAGTGATGTCCTTGGGATAGCTGTTCACATCATACTTGCCCCGATTATATCCATATACGATGCAATTGAAACCATACTCCTTCAAAGAGGCGACTCTTTTGATACAATGCGGCTGGGACAAAGCCATTGCAAGGAATACTATCGTCTTACCGTTATTCTGATTGTTCATGCTGCGCACCTCCTTTCATAAAGCAGATGTCAGCACTGCGTATCTAACTGATAATCAACCAAATACCCTCCCCCGAATAATACCTTTTAACTTCATTATCAACTCTTTATCTACTGGTTCTTGGAATAATGATATATTGTTTCTCAACTCATCATCCGTTTGATTCCACCATTTCACTTCCTCCAGGGTCTGTATTTCCTCGTCTGTAAAACGATAGCGGATAACCTTAGCCGGAACACCGGCAACGACTGCGTATGGAGGAACGTCCTTGGTTACGATAGCCCCGGCACCGATTACTGCACCATCGCCGATAGCCACGCCACCCATCACCATCACTCCGGTTCCTATCCACACATCATTACCGACCGTAACCCGCTTGAAAGGATTGTCGGTCTGCACATCTGTCCACTGATGCTTGGTCGAGTTATGACGCTCCGTAAAGATCGGAGACGTAGAAAGCTTGTCTAAAGTGTGTGTACCCATACCAAGTCTGACGGCACCGGAGATGGAGCAGAACTTGCCTACATCAGCGTGTACGACACGAGAATTACGACCCACATAGGAAAAGTCACCGATGGTAGAATTCGTCACCTGCGTCTTCCCGTAAACCTTCGCCTTCCGACTGACCACAGACTGATTGTCTATTTTAGTGAAGACCGAAACTGCTGGATTGAACAGGTTCTTCAGTAGCCCCAAAATATACTTAAACATATATCTTTCATTTATGGTTGATTACATACTGTATTGCCTCCCAGAAACCTTGGGCCATATGCTTGGGTGTTCGGTTCTTGTCATAAAACTCCTTGGCTTTCTCCCCCATCGCTATATATTTATCAGGATTTTCTGCTATATCCCTCACTACCGATGAGAGTTCGCCCTCCGATTCCATCACTACACCATCCACGCCGTTATGGACATTGAATAACTCACCTCCCGTAATTGCATTCTTAGTTGAAATGAAAGGTACGCCATACCCCATACTCTCGAGCACCGTAAGACCGGCTTGTTTCGGAGAGATACAAGCCAACGCCCGAGCGAAATACTTTGCCTTCTCATCAATATCATAGATAGCACCACGAAGGACAATCAGATCCTGCATATCGTTCGCCTGAATCCACTGGTTGATGATATCGTAATCCGGGCCTTTACCAATAATATTGAGCAATGGCAGGTTGCAGGTCGGCCGCAACTCCTTGTACACATCCAGCAGCGACTGGATGCCCTTCTCGCGATACAAAGTGCCAATCACCATCAAGGTATTCTTCTCCACCTTTTCTTTGACAGGAGCGACTGCTACCGTATTCGGAGCTACAAACATCTTCTCACGAGGGATGCCCAGAGCCTCATACTTGGCGATAGGATAATCCGTGTAAAAGGCAAGTGCATCGCCTTTAGAATAGAAGAAGTTACGTACTCTGTCCCACTCCTTATGTTCGTCAAAGCCTTTTCCGTAGGAGGCAGAGACGCCTATCGTATGATAGATAACAGGGGTCTTGTTAAACCAAGGGAGCGTACTGTACTTCAGCCAAGCGATATTACCATATGCAATCACAGCATCATAGTTACGGCACAGTTTCCTGATATTCGCTTTCTGAATGACCAGCCCCTTGAATCGTCGTGCCGGCAGATACTTTATATCAAACAAGACCTCCATTCCTTCAGGCACTTTCCCGTCACCCTCGCTATAGGTGACAGTAAGGTCACACATCTTCGCCAATTCATTCCATACGGGAATGCGGTAATGGAAGATCTTGTTATAGAGGATTATAACTTTAGGTTTGCTCATAAAAGAACTGTTATGAATTGATAATATCGATTATTAGCTTCGCTCTATCCGAAATGGTGAGGTCTGCGGCTTTTTCGAGTGTAGTCTTTCTCATCTCGCTCCTCTTGTCTTTATCTTCATACAAAGACTTTATAGCTTTGGCAATTTCATCCACATCGGTGGGATCCACCAGAATGGCGTTAGTATTGTCTAGTATATCCCAATTAAACTCCTTGTCAGAAGAGATTACAGGCAGTCCACAAGCCATAGCCTCAACTATGGTATTGCAACAGCCCTCACTCAATGTCGGCAGCACAAAAACATCAGCACAGTTAAGATATTTGGGAATATCTTGATGAGGAAGCGATCCTTTAAATAGAATTCCTTTACAGACAGGCTCCTCCGTTCCAGAGCCAATGAAAATGGACTTGATTTCCGGGGTATTTAATCTTTCCAGTGCCGCTGCTACTCGTTTAGAGCCCTTCCTCTCATTGAACCATCCGACAAAAGCAACCACGAAATCAGTATTTTTGATACCAAGTTGTTCCTTGAGCTGGCTCTGATCCGAAACATTGAACAAATCATTATCAATGGCATTGGGAACTACAAAACATTTGTCAACTGTTGTCAGCCCCTTTTCCACCGATTCATTCTTGTTCTTTGACGAGACACATACGACTTTAGACACAGATCTACATTGTGAGAGATAGGGTTCTTCAGAGAGGAAAGACGGGATTACAGACTCGCCAGAAGCGACCACCATAGGAATATTGTATCTATGGGCAAAATCATAGGCGAACATAGCCTCTTTCCAAAAGTGGCAGTACACCAGTCCGGCTTTACAGCCAAGTTCTCCAGACTTTTGTTCACCGCCCATCGATGAATACGATCGGTCATCCTTATGCTGTCTGAACCATCGTTCAATTCCTTCAGCCAAAGATTCAACATTGCCATATTGGAAGAAAGTTCCTGTAACACCATCTTGTACGGCCTCAAACTCTGGCATTTGATGAGGAAAGTCATTGTGCGTAATAGCTGGGGTTCCGAACACCAGCGAGTGCATCGCAGTGAGACCGATATTTCCGGGTGACACACAGAGGTCGGCATTGTATATCATATTGCCCAGAAGTTTCTCATCATAGCATGGCCCATAGAACCACACATTATCCTGCAAGCCTAAATCTTTAGCCAACGTTTCGAGTTCCCCTTGTACATCACCGCCACCTATAAAGGTCATATTAAATAACTGTCCCAATCCTTTTAACTTTGCCATACCCATCAGTACCATATCAAGTTTCTTGATGGTAGTCAATCGGCCAACAAAGAAAAAATTGGGATTCTCGTTCCCGAAATGATCTCTGTAGATAGGCTCTGCGTCCAACTGCTTTCGAACAGCCACCTGCTCGTCGTATGCCAACGAGTTGTGGATTGTGTAGAGTCTTTCTGGTTTGAAGCCCTCTTTTATCATCAACTCTCGGGCATAATTACCATATAGGAACAGCCCCCCATTGGGTAGTTTCAGGAATATTCTCTTCAGCACACGTTCCAGTCTTGACTCCTTACCATACCACCCGTGAGTCCAGAAGAAGACTCTCTTCTTCGGATAAAAGAGTCTTGCCCTGATACAGAATAGCCAAGTGCTCAACGAACGGGTCTCTCCGAGAAGGATAAACGCATCGTAATCCTTACGCAGTAATTTCTGGATCCCCGGACGGTACGACCAACCGCCAAAGTGCCTTGTCGGTACTTCTATTACTTTCCCTTTTAGCGAATAATCCATCTTCTTTACGTTCAGATAGCTGTCGCCAATGAAAAAGTCACAGTCGTACTCTTGGTCAATCAGACGGAAGATACTGGTGCGATAGTGCTGGGCGAAATTATATATCAGGCAGAGTTTCATAAAAAAATGGTTCTATTGGGTTTAGTGTGAATAAACTTAATGAATTTAACAATTGGGCGTATGCTGCAAAAGTTTACTTCTGCTAGTGAAATTAATATTGAACACGTTTTCTATAGCTTTTATGTTTAGAAACGTTAATTTGACGTAGTTCGTAGATGTTAATTCACACTAAATCCAATAGAACCAAAAAAAATAAAAGAAATAAATAAAGCTAATACTATTGCTATTCCCACCCATGCCATCTTAAATAGAGCCAATCCATCCTTATTCGATTAATCATACTACTAAACTGTATTTTCCTTCTATCTGCTTTCTTTAATTTTGAAAACTCATGATAGGATTGCTCAAATGCCCTTTCATCCATACATATAGATGATTTTTGTTTTGCAACTGCGTTATTTATAATGGCATTCATCTTTTCAAACCATTTTTTTGCATTAAGTTCGTGATCAGAATAATCTTTAGTTTTATCGTAAAAACTGGAATACTGTTCATGATTCAGAATAATGTCTACTATTAAATTGTAAATAGACTTACTGTCTCCTTGCTTTAAGATAAATCCAGATTGAGATTTCTCTATCAGTTCTTTACTACCATGGCGTGCATCACTAACTATCGGTATACATCCAACTCTCATGGCTTCCAATAACGTCATGGGACATCCTTCGCCTCTTGAAGGCAACAAGAACACATTGGCCATCGAAATATAATTCTCCGCAACTTCTCGTGGCACTTTTCCAGTAAACACGAATCTTGAATCTCCCCGAATCATTTGAGTTAATCTTTTAATTCCCAAAATCGAGAAATTGCTACTAGGAAGCAATACGCCCCCCAACCAATAAAACTTGAAAGCCAGGGTGGTTCTCTTCAGTCTATATGCAGCATCCATAACGACATCAACACTTTTATTAATCGATGTTCCACCTGGATAAACAATCACAACTGGTTTTTGCCCTTTCTTGCTATAATTAATACTCTTAGGATGAACAAAATTATATATAACTTTTACTTTATTGTCTTTAATATGAAATTTTTCTTCTAGGTATTGCTTGCCATATTCCGACAGAGCTATGATTGAATTATTGTATTGATTATTGAAGCCAGCACAGTCCGCTAATAATCCATTTACGAAATGAGCGATAGAAACAATTGGTGAAGTTAAAAAAGGAGCTACTATTGATATAAATTCGCTATTACTATTGATAATAAGATCAAAACATTCATTGTTTATTCTTTTAACGAGTTGTTTTGCGAATTCATAATCATTTATTTTGATTCCAAAAAGTGAGACGGTTTTTTCATAGCCCTCCACATCATGTTCATCGGCTGCCGTTAACAAGTAGAAAGTATTGTCTCCCCCCAAAGACCTAACCAATTCTTGATTGTATGATGCAATTCCACCACCCGATGGAACGGCTTTTGAAGTTGCTAATAATATTTTCATTTTAACACTTTTTTCAAATCTGTCTAATGGTTGTTGTAAGTATTTCTGGAACAGCATATTTATCTGGCATATCCTTGATGATTATTATATTGAAAGCTGTTTACTCAATTTCCAATAGTACAGGCACAAGATCGTTACTCCTGTTACAAATTATATCAGTTTAATAATTATTTATGCGTTCGCTAATTCAAGAAATTGCTTTGCTACATTCTCAATCTTATATATCTCAAGATTAGGAAGTATAAGCTGGCTGTGATAATCTCCTCGATAGAATTCTTCAAACTGCTCTTGCTCACTGAAATCATTGGATATATCTAATACCGGCCGCCCGCTGATGCCATAGTCAATAAGTTTGCTTGGCGTTTGTGTACTATTGGGATTCTTCACATTAATAAGAAAATCCGCCTTGCTACATTCCATTATCACCTCCTTACGTCCTTTCCCAATAACATATTCTATCTTCCCGTTGGATTCCGTTTCGAATTTTCCTTCGAGAGGCGTTGGCATCATCAACTTAAACTTATATGGCTTATTCCATTTCAACAAGAAGTTCATGAACGAACGAACATCGCGCTTACCTGGATAAATTGAACCACAATATACAAATGTTGGAATATCGTTTTTTCTGTATTTAGCAATTGGTGTTTTACAAAAATTAAAGCCCTGTGGAATGACACGGATTTTACCCCTATATTCAGGGAAATACCCGTCCTTACTTCCCTCAGTTGGCACTGTAATATAATCACAGGCTTCGCACCAACGGCGCTCCCACTTAGCCATATACGGGGGACACTTTTCGTAGGGGTTCAAATAAAGGGGGTCTCCACAATCAGCCACCCAGGTTTTAGGAAATAATCGTGATAGCTTCTTTTTCGCACGTGCAGCCCCCATATGTATTGCATGAGGCATAGCTATGGTTATCAATAAATCAACCTTGGGCTCTTTCCGTATAATGGAAGATACAATGTAAGTAAACTCTATATCCGGAAATAATGTAAATCTATAGAAACAGTGCCAAATAAATCTATAGAAGAGATTGTACCTATTGATATTATCATTGGCTTTGATTGGTAAAAAAGTCTTGATGTCTCGCATTTTCACCCCAGTCTCTTTCTCATAATTAGCGTAATCAATATCGCCATGCACCGTATAGAGTGTTACATCATGCCCTTGACGTGCTAATTCTTCAGACAGCTCCTGTGTTCTGAATGGTCGTGGTCCATTAAGTGGGTATGTATTACGTGAAATAATAAGAACTCTCATAAAAAAGCTTTTAAAATAATATGAATTGTGTTTGAGAAATAAAGTATAGGATCCGTTGTCCAGAATAGATATCTTAAAACTCGGAATGTTGGGTATAAGGCAATAATAGGATACAAATACACAAATGATTTATATCGAAACATTACCTTACCATTATGAACCCATATATATATATATAATGGAATTATTAAATGCCAAAAGCGTAACATTGATGGTATAATTGAACTAAAATTCACCAAAGAACCATAAGCAAGTAAAAACCCCAAAAACTCCCTACTTTTATTGTCTTTGAAAAATTTTTGAGAGCGGACAAGCATAAAGATCATAATTATATGGAAGTACTTGGGTAAGGCCATTAATATACGTGCATACAGAGCCGTTGATTCTGCTTCTTCATCTGACATCCTGCTCAATGCCGTCTCACTCTCAGTATATGCCCATACCATATTCTGCAGAAATGGGGGCAAATAGTCTGTAATATCAGGAATAATCTGTAAGGCCACATCAGTTATAAAGAAACTGATAAAGAACACGTATGGCAGGGCTTTATAAAAATGACGTGCAAAAAAACCAATAATAAAAAACAGCCAAAATACATAGTATGAGCCATGCACAAATGGCAAACACAACAATAAAAGTAAATACCTCTTATTTCCACTTAGCAATATCTGGAACATTGCATATACGGCTATCCATGCAGCTGTCCAGAATCGAACACTACTGATGTTGTAAAACGGATTGCTCAACAGAAAAATAACAGCTAGAAGAATGTAGAAGACTGAATTATTATAATCACTATCAAAAGTAATATAACGGAAACTATGAAGAAAAAAGTAGCCGAACACAATGGCGACCAAACCAAAAAACACTCGTGGACTACCTCCAAAGAAAGTACTCGAAATATAGTAAAGTGCGTATACAAAGATGTCTTTTGTTGTGGATTCTGAGCTAAAGAAATCCTTTACCACCATGTTCCAATTCGATTTAGCATTCATAGAAAACGTATGTAGTTCCTGTGCGTAACGAAACGAATCTTCTGGCTCATATACAGCATTTAAACAAAAACCATAACAGACTAAGAACAAAAAAATTGCCCAATAAGAACTATTTGATTTCAGATTCTTCCACGAATAGAAGAAGCCGCCCAATGGATATATGATAGACAATATGAGCTTTATGCCATTATCTTGATTGTTTCTTTTCATCGGTTCTCGTTTTTTTTTAAAATTTTCTCACTCTACTTGTTTGGATATTAGCTTGAGCTTCAAACAGGGAAGAACACGGTCTATTAATACTTTCACCAAATATACATCAGGCATCAATTTTACAAGTGCAACAGCATAAACTGCAACGTATGCCAATCCGATAGCTATACATAGAAAAATAGCTGTAAGATGATGACACAAGAAATATACTGGTAAGGACACTGCCATCACACCTATACATATCAATAATGAAACTTTAAAGTAATCCCAATAGCCCCCACCAATCAATGGCTTAATCGTTATTCGCCAAAATAAAGGATTCACTACAAAATTCAATATGAGTAGCGATAGGGCAATGGCGTTGATACTAAATTGGGCACCGATGTAAATGGCGATGCTGGTAAAGATAATCCGACAAATCGTCCAATAGAAGCCGGAATCCGTCCTGCCCATTGCAATCTGAAGGCTGCCCACGGGATTGCCTGTCGTATTCACACCGTATGTCAGCGATATGAAAGCCAACACCAAGGTGCCATCAATATACTGGTCGCCATACAGGTATTTCAGTATGCCCGTAGCGAAGATGGCTATGAGGCAATAAATCGGCATATTGATGAGGGCCAGTGACTCTACTATATCGTAGTACAACTGACGTACACGGTCTTTCTCTTTTTGAATAAGGGCAAATATCGGGGTTATCACCTTCGTCAAAATAGGGTTGACAGCACCATAGATAGCCATCACCAATTTCTTGCACAAGGAGTAAACACCGGTGACTTCTTTGCCCAGGGTCGCACTGATTATCAGGATGTCCAACTCCCGCGAGAAATAGTCCAGCACCTGCGACCCAATGGAAAACACCCCTATCTTCAAATAGTCATAAGTTTCGCTTAACTTGAAGTGGAACGATATGTTCCGGTCGTGGTATAGGCCTATCCCAAGGAAAATCAGACCGGCAGAAGCGGTGTGGAAGAGGTTGGCATAGACCAGGCTATACACTCCATATTGTTTATATGCCAGTACTACAGCCAGCGCTAATGACAGCACAGCAGTGATAATCTCGACCAGCGAGATGTATTTGAACCGCATCTTCTTCTGCTGGATGGTGCGGTGCTGACTTCCCAAGGCTGAGAAGAAGATTGTAAAGCTCAGCAGACTGATAATCTTGACCAGTTCAGGCTCTTTGTAGGCTTTGGACACAAGGGGGGAACAAGCGCACAGGATGGCGGTGAGGAGCACACCCATAATGATGTTCAGCCAGAATAGCGAACTGTATTGCTTAGGCGTGGTATCCTGCTTGTGCATAATGCCGGCAGAGATGCCCAAGTCAAGGAAAATCTGGGTGAAGCCAAGGAATAGGGAAGCTATCGCCACAATACCGAAGTCGCTCTTCTCCAGAAAGCGGGTCAGAATCGCCACCTGAAGAAGGGATACGACACTCCTCACGACGGTTGAAGCCGTCGTCCAAACGACTCCCTTTGCTGTCTCTTTCAGTAAACTCATAGATATCAGGATAGATAATACTCGGCCCAACGGGGAAGCACAGCCGACCAAGAGGTCAGGCCAGCCATCTTACTGTGGTTGCCCGAGCATTTTTCTTTGTATTCTGGAAGGTTGGTCAATACAGATGCAAGGTGCTTCTGGATGTCCTCAACCGTTGTTTTTATATAGTACACATTCGCATTGTCGAGTGGCACATAGTTAAGCCACTCCCCGATGATCAGCACATTGCCGCAATAGAGATGCCCCTGGAGCGAGCCGGAGAAGGCATCGGTCTGCTGGATGTTGACCACCACATCGGAAGCGAGGCGGATAGCCGCTATTTCCTCTGAAGGGATATACTTGTCGATGATGGTGTAGTGAACGTCGGCAGCGTCCAATGCCTGTCGCACCTTGGAGATGTACTCAGGAGTAGCACCGTAGGTCATCGGGAAGAGGAAGGAGGCCCGTCTTTTCAATTTCTCCGGCAAGGCTTTGATAGCATCGGCTATAGTCGTCAGGTTCTGCCCTTCAGAACCGTTATATCCGCAAGTGACGACAAACTCTTCTTTATTGGCCAGCAGACTGTCCCTGAACGCTTTTACCTTCTCAACCGGGAGCGTATCAATGACTTCGAAGTCGGAATTGCCCCAATAGACATATCGTACCTTGCTGTCGAATGTTGTTGAGTATTTCTCCACCAGCACCTGGTGCAGGTTCTCCGTACACTTGATATAGCGGCAATGCTCGAATCCCCACTTCTTCCGCTCCAACGATTCGTCCTTTGCCCGCATTATGTCCGAGCCCCAGAGGGTTATATCGAACGGAATCCCTCGTTTCTGACAAAAAGCCATATAGGGAAGATAGTCGAGTGTGAAGACGTGGAAATCAACCAAGTCGTACTGCTTCATCATCGACTTCAGCATCGTGGATGCAAAGAGGCGGCGAAGGACACGGGTGACGAGCGTCTTGCCTTTCCCTCTGAAGAAAGACAGAGCCAGCCGTGTACTCCAATTGAAACGTACATCGGAATTCCTGACCAAGTGCAGATGATCCATACACAGCACATCCATAAACACCCCGTGCTCCTTCATAGATGCGGCCATCCGCTCCACCATATTGTGATGGTGGTAGTAATAATATAATAATAAAACTCTTTTTTTTGTCATATTCATCAAAAGGAATCTCTCATCAGAACTTGCCGACCAGATAGTAAAATGGCTTTATGTTAAACAACTTTATTAATAGCCAACAAATCGCATATTCGAGAGTATATAGCAACACAAAAAACATCAAAAACGACCATACATTCTCTGGCCACAACCATTCCCACAACGCCTGGGATAGAACAAGAAGTGGGGTGAAATGCAGCGCGTAAACAACCAACGAGTTTTGCCCCCAATACTCCAACGTTTTGCATTCTCCTATCAAACTGCAAATCTTGAGTAAAAACAGAGTGCCAACCAAAGCATATATGAAATGAAGCGGTAATGTAACGACACTAACTGCAATATTTGCGGTTAGGCTTGTACTCTTGACAAAAGTAGCCGCTGCAATAACCGGATAAGCAAATAGGCTCCATTTTAGTAATCTTTCGTATGCACTGGGGTTCTCTTTTAACCAATGTCCTGCAGCTATCCAAAAGGTTGAGATCAAGGCGTGTTTGTAAAAAAATGGATTCCCGCCTATATCCCACTGATTTAGAGCTACACCAATTAACATAAGTATCAGTGTTACAGTAAGATACCCCCACCAACTATCTCCTATTTACGTTTTCTTAATACCATAGAATATCAATTTCGAAATCAGCATAGCCCACAAGAACCACAGAACGGCACCAGAAAACAACAATTCAAAAAAATTTTGTTTATTGATAAAGGCAGAAGTAGCCTGTGTCAAAACTGTAAACGCCACAAGTGGTATCAACAGCTTCTTGATCAACGACATCAAAAACTCCTTAAATGGCTTGTTAAAGTTTGAGCAGAAACCAGATATGATGAAAAAGGCGGGCATATAAAAACAAGTAAAGATATGGTTCCATCCATAAACCATTTCAAAATACGGGCTGTCGTAGGGTATTCTAATCACAGCAGAGCGAAAATGGGCGAAGACCAATAAAAGAATCAACACGCCTTTAGCTATGTCAAAATATGATATTCGCTTTTTAGTCGTTACTTCCATTTGTTTTTATTTATTTGACTGATAATTTCTTGTTTGAACCGATTAACTTCCACGTATAAATTCTAACCTGATCGATGATACATGCGACCATATATAATGCGAATAAGAAAAGTAGAATGGTAAACACCTCAGCCACACCGGCAGTTGCTGCATCTATTTGTTTGACAACCGGGATAAATGCTTTCTGCCGGACAATAGGGTCACAATGCAGCAGATACACAGCAAAACTGCTAGCCCCAAACCAATTGATAAATCTATTGCTCTTTATCCTCATTCGTGCAAAGGTAAGGAACAAAAAGACGGATGCAATAACGACAAGCGGGTTACTATAGGCCAGAACTGTGTTTGACCAGGAGCCTCCGGTATATTTCAAATCAAGTAATCCCATTGCAGAGATGGCAACAGAACAAAGCAAGAACAGCAGGCCATTCGTAACCGCGTTAAAACCAAGCACCTTATTTAAGAAAGCTTTGAACACGGAGTCCGTTTCCAGTGGAATCAAAGAATAGTGCATATATTGTCCCAACAGATAAATACCCAATAAGTGAAGGGGGCCGTATCCACTGACAAAGAACCGCGAGCCTCCTGCTACCCAACCAAACACGGCCTCAAAACCGAAAAAGAACAACAACAATTTTCTTTGAACGGGCTCCTCCAGATTCTTGAACTGATTGAGTAGTGGCGACAGAATCATCAAGACAAAGTAGGATTTGATAAACCAGTCGTATGGGGTTAGTTGAAACACATCCAGAAGCGAATGTATCGGGGATTCCAGTACACCCATACATAACGCAATCAAATAACTTCCACCCAAGAAAAACAGTATCTGATAAATGAACTTGAAAGTTCCCTTTTTTGATGCCTTGATTCCGAACCATCCGGAAATCAAAACGAACGCATTCACACTCGCGATGCTCAGCCCTTCAATCAGCCACCTGAAAGCGGATGATAACGGAGAGATTGTCAAATCCTCTGGCGTAGGCCTACCCAAGGCCACAAAATTGGCATGCAGCAGCAGAACCATAAACATCGAGACATTCCGAAGCAGTTCGATGTTCGACTCTCTACCCCCCCCCTATTAAGTTACTATTACTCAGATACTTATCTTTCATCATAACACATTTATCATTTTCAAATACTCCGGCCATTCACCCATATCTTTCCACGAGTGTTCACTAACAGGGAAACAACCGACACGTCCACCTCGGGACTGAACCTTTTCCATCAGATGAGTGATATGGAAGAATTCCCCTTGTGGAATCTCGTCGATTAGCTCAGGATTCAGGATGTAAACACCCGTATTCACCTGATAGGTCTGTTCGGGCTTTTCTCTCAATGCGGTCATCAAACCATCCTCACCAGTCTCAATCACACCATAAGGAATCTTGAAACTTTTCACCATCGTTACGATAGTCATATCATTGTGGTTCTTCACGTGATAATCCCATACATCACGATAATCCTGTTCGTTGATGCTGTCGCAGTTGGAGACGAAGAACGGAGTGGTGATCTTGCCTTTCAGCAGAGACACACTACCGATTGTTCCCAATGGTTTGTCTTCCATAAAGAACTCGATGTCGTACTTATGATCCAGCTGACTCAGATAGTATTTCATCATATCAGCCTTGTAGTTAACCGACATATAGAACTTATGGCAACCAATGCCTTCGAACTGATCCAGAATCACCTCCAAGATGGTCTTCTCTCCCACGGGGACAAGCGGTTTAGGGATTACATTGGTGATGGGCTGCAAACGAGTTCCCTTGCCTCCGGCCATAATGACAACCGGAAGGTCAATCTTTGGACGTTTGTCTTCCGCCTGAGTATCAGCAAGGACATCATCCCAAAAGATTACATCCGCGAGTTGCCCGGCCTCATCCAGGATAGGCATCAGTTCCGCACGCTTGGCAATCATCCACTCCTTGATGCTCTCACGATTGTCTCCAACATGCGCATACAGCTTACCTTCCTGGCTTACAATCTTGCCTATCGGAGTGTCAAACGGCGTATGAGCAATAATTGCCCTTTGCAAATCTCCGTTAGTGATTATGCCCAGGAATTGTTCCTTATCAAATACCAACAGCAGTTTTGTAAACGCTTCATCCATCATCTTCATCGTCTGGATAAGCGTCTTGTCTGCCGTGACAATCCGTTTACGGATTTTATCTGAATAACTGTTCATCATCTTGTCTTATTTATGGGTTTGGCAGGGACACCGACCGCAACCGAACCATCTGGCAAGTCAGAAACGACGGCAGAGCCTGCACCAATTACCACTCTTTCTCCGATGGCTACACACTGGTTGACAACGCTTTGGCTTCCGACAAAAGACTGTTCACCAACCTTAGCAGCCCCATTGACTGTAGATCCAGTTGATATATGGCAATAATCGCCTACTATAGCTTCGTGCTCGATGATTGAGGATGTGTTGATGATACATCCTTTACCCACATTGGATCCTGCATTAATAAAGGCATTATGCATCACCACGGTTCCTTCGCCTATTGTAGCATACTTGGAGACGTAGGCAGTAGAGGCAATGATGGTTGCCAGCTCGCAGTTGGCTTCAGCAAGCATCTTGTGTAGCTTGATACGCAGGTCAGGAGACTTAATCTGCCCGACTGTGACCACAAACACAGCTTTGTCGGCATACTTGGCCATATCATCGTCTGTCCCGATGACTTCATAGCCGAACACGTGCTTGCCTACCTCCTCCAGTCTGTCAAGAATACCGAGGATGGTGTAGCCTGCACTCTCCGCCACATCAATAACAGATTTGCAATGGCCGCCACCACCAACAAGGATAAGTGGTTTTCTCATAGCAGATATCACACTGGTTTTACGATATTGATGAACGATACCACTTTATGACTATCACAATCATAAAGATAATAAGTTTGTGTTATGACTCCACTTTCATCTTTAATATCAGGGATAATATCCAAAAACGCTAATTTATCAGCATCGGATTCGCACATAACAAATGAAAACTGATATGGATAAACTGTGACAAGCCTTTGCATCTCTGAATCCATAAAAACTCTTATATCAGGGATATCTTTTGAAAACATCTCTTTAGGTATAACGAATAGACGGTCATGTTCTGCTTTCCTAGCTTCCAACAACTTTTGGAAAAGCTCTACTTTAAATTCTTCTATCGTCAACATATTATATTGTATTTACAATCTTACACTACTCGGGATATTTACAACTCTGTCAGCGAAATAAATGGTATTCTTCAAACCGTCATTCTCGCATTTTTCGAACATTGGCAGGCGGTTCATCAACTCCCAGATGGGACGAGTCATCACGCCATTGTCATTGGTCTCTGTAAGGAAGTTAATCTGCTCTTCCTTGTTAGGCAGAATGACCACATTGAGCCAGTAGTTGGAGAATGTGTCAGGTGAGTCCACAAAGAAATCAATATCGGGCACGTTCTTGAAATAGGCTTCATACTCCGCAGCCACCTTGCGCTTACTGGCCACATATTCATCAATATGCTCCAACTGGGCGCAACCAAGGGCTGCATTGATATTAGGCATTCGGTAATTGAAACCAATGTGGTCATGACGGAACTCCCAACGGTGAGGAATCTTGGCCTGGGTGGTGATATGCTTGGCGTATGCACCAAGCTCTTCATCATTGAAAAGCAGCATACCGCCTCCACCTGTAGTGATGGTCTTGTTGCCATTAAAGCTAAGTGCACCAACCTTGCCAAAAGTGCCGGTGTGCTTGCCTTTATACTTTGAACCAATACTTTCAGCAGCATCCTCTACCAGTTCAATATGCCACTCCTTGCAAATTGCAGCTATCTCCTCAATGCGAACGGGATGGCCGAAGGTATGCATAGGGACACAAGCCTTGATTCTGCGACCTGTGTTCTTGTTGTAGCAAGCCAACTCATCCTCTTGATAAGCAAAGTCGTGACTCTTGTCCAGCTCTCCAATGCGAGTGTTCTTGCGCACTTCTGCATTCTTATGCAACCATTCCTTCAAGGCATCAGGTGACAGTCCCATCGTGGAACGGTCAACATCTATGAATACCGGATAGGCTCCAATATAGCTCAATGCATTTTCGGTAGCAATGAAGGTGAGAGCCTGGGTCAGCACTTCGTCATCACGCTTTACCCCCACGAGCAACAAGCCCATATGAAGAGCATTGGTACCACTGACACAAACCACTGCACGCTTGACTCCTGTGTATTTAGCTGTTTCTTCTTCGAAACGGTCAACGAACTTGCCTACCGAGGAAACAAAAGTAGTGTCAATACACTCTTCGAGGTATTTCTTCTCATTGCCCACAAACACAGGAACAGCCAGAGGGGTAAACTCTTGGTTGCCATATACTGACTTGATAAAGTCGATAGTCTTTCTATAATCTGCCATATATACTATATAGTTTAATTCCAATTACATCTTTTGATCCAAGTTCTAGCCTTTTCACACATACTGCCGCAATACTAATCTTTGTCTCACTACATATTCGAAGTTGGAATTACATTTTCTGATCTAAATTCTTGCCCGTTTCTTCATGTTGGAAATTGGGCAAGAATTGTTTAATTGCCTCAACGACCTGGGCCTTGGTGAAGTCGTCCCGATGGAAGATGGCTTCCAACTTTTCAAAGAAGACATTGACCTCCGGCATCGGGCGACGGGTGGTTTCTTCTACCACGCCAAGGGCCTGGAAGCGGTCCATATTGATCTTCTCGCCGGGGACGTAGAACTCTTCGTAGGCCTTCTCGCCAGTCGTGTCCGAACCAAAGTACACCACAGGATAGGTTTCACTTTCATATCCCATCTTCGCCGCATACGCAACAGCCTCTGCGTCGTTAGCGCATTGCTTCTTTTCAAATCCTTCCGCTTTCACAAACTCATCACAAATGGCTGAGAAAGTCAGCATCTGGTCTTCTCCCAACTTCGGGAAGAACACTTCCCCACCATTGCCCAATATGCAGGCGAGCATACAAATCTGTCCACTCTCTTCCGGAGAGACAAAGTACCTCTTCACATCAGAAGGAGCCACTAACGGCTGCTTCTTCTGCAAACGGTGAATCCAACCATCTGGCAATGACCCGTTCGAGAAAGCTACGTTGGCAAAGCGGGCGGTGGTGACTTTGAAGTACTTGTTGTAGGCCATCACGAGGTCTTCCATAATGCGCTTGCTGGCTCCCATAATGTTCACGGGGTTAGCGGCCTTGTCGGTGCTGACGCAGAAGAAATGCTTAGGCGGATAAGCAGTCAGCAAATCCATCAATTTCTTTGCCTTGATGTCGTTGTTCTCGATGAGCGCCTGCACGCTGTAGCGGTCTTTCTCGCTGCGCACGTGCTTATGGGCGGAGAAGTTGGCCACGATGTCGAAGCCCTTCTCCTCGCGGAAGATGCGCTCGAAGATGGGGTCGGCAAAGTTGAGGGTGTAGCAGCGGAACTCCTCCGGCACGTAGAGGCCTTCGGTGGAGCGCACGTCGCGCACCAGCTCCGCCAGGCCGTTTTCGTTGAGGTCAACCACCACCACGCTCCCGGGTTCGAAGCGCAGCACCGCCTTGATGAAGCTGGACCCGATGGATCCCGCACCACCAATCACACACACTTTCTTGCCCTTTATCTCTCTAACGAGGGTTTCTTTATTTGCTTCTATATCAGGAGCAAACATACTGACGGGACGAAACGTCACGCTGTCAGAGATGAATTTATCTAAGTTAAACATACACAATGGTTTTTTCAAGTTCTGGCAGGCAGTATCGAACTGCAAACTCTCGTTTCACCTGTGCTGCCAGAAATCCTAATCAATTAGATATGGTACACGTTCTCTTTGATCGGGCAGATGTTATGGCAATCCAGAATCACCTTGCCCTTGAGCTTGTCCCAGTTCTGCTTGATGTGGTCGTGCTTGACCATAATGACCACCATATCCACCTCGGAGAGGAACTGGTCGAAGTCGAGGATCTGGTTCTTGACGATTTCCTTCTCGGTAAAGAAGGGGTCGAAGGTCTTGAGCGGACGGGCGAGATGGCGCTCCTGGATGTCGAGCATCTGGAGGGTCGGACTCTCGCGGATGTCATCGACGTTCTCCTTGTAGGTGAGGCCGTAGAGTCCGATGCGGCGGTTGTCGGTGATGCCGTGCTTCTCCATAATCTCGTGGATGCGCTCGAGGACGAAGACGGGCTGGTAGTCGTTGGTCTTCATCGACTCGTCGATGACTTTGGCCAGCTGGGGATAGTCGCCCACGAGGAACCATGGATCGACGCTGATGCAGTGGCCGCCTACACCGGGGCCGGGCTGGAGGATGTTTACACGGGGGTGCATATTGCAGATGCGGATGATCTCATAGACATCCATATTGTCGTGACGGCAGATGCGGCTGAGCTCGTTGGCAAAGGCGATGTTGACGGCACGGTAGGTGTTCTCGACCACCTTGGTCATCTCGGCAGTGCGGATGTCGGTGACGACGATCTCGCCCTGGCAGAAAGAGGCATAATAGCTCTTGACCTTCTCGCCGATCTCCTTGGAGTCGGCTCCGATGGTACGGTTGTTGTGCAGCAGCTCATAGACCATATTGCCGGGGATGATGCGCTCGGGAGCGTGGACGAGGTTGATATCCTCGCCAATCTTGAAGCCGTTGGCCTCGATCACGGGACGCACGAACTTGTCGATGGTTCCGGGGCTGACGGTGGATTCGATGACGACGGTGGCTCCCTTGGGGCAGACCTTCATCACTTCTTTCACTGCTGCTACGACATAACAGGCATCCACTTTCTTTGAAAACTTATCGTAGGGAGTGGGAACGGAAACTATGTATGTGTCAGTCTTCTGATATTCTGTCGTAAACTTGATGCCTGCTTTCACGGCAGCAACAAAAAGTTCATCCAGACCATCTTCCTTGAATGTCGTCTTACCTGCATTAAGGATTGCGACTAGTTCCTTATTATAATCGGTGCCAACTACTTCGACACCATGCGAGGCCATCATCAGGGCTGTTGGCAGTCCGATATAGCCGAGTCCAATTACATTAATCATATTATTATAATATTTATGCTTTGTAAAAAATGTTTCTATTCTCGAGATTATTATACCTCATATCGTTCAACGGCTTCACTCCTGAGAGCGCGAACGATGCGATTGCACGCTTTGCCATCACCATAGGGGTTAACAGCCTTGCTCATCTTCTCGTAAGCTTCTGTATCATCAAGTAGTGTGCTCACTTCGTTCACAATCAAATCGTGGTTGGTACCAACAAGATGAACTGTTCCACTTTCGAGTGCTTCTGGTCGCTCTGTGGTGTCACGCATAACGAGTACAGGCTTGCCAAGTCCGGGAGCTTCTTCTTGAATGCCACCAGAGTCGGTGAGGACCACGGTACTCTTCTCCATCAAGTAAACAAACTCCAAGTACTGGAGGGGTTCAATGAAAAAGAAGTTGGGGCGGGTCAAGTCCTCGCCAAAGACCTCATGAATAGGCTTGCGTACATTGGGATTGAGGTGCATAGGATAAACAAAGTCCACATCGGGATACTTCTCACTGAGGTCTTTCATAGCTGTTACCATAGAGATGAAGCCGTCACCAAAGTTCTCTCTTCTATGGCCCGTTATCAGGACGAGTTTGCGGCCTTTACCCTTTAACCATTCACCGTTAACCTTTAAACGCGAAACATCATATCCCGCATTGAGCAGAACTTTTTCTTGTTCTGCTGCCAAAGCAGGATTAGAGTTGAGCTTTTCTACAACCATGTGGAGGGCGTCAATAACAGTATTGCCGGTGACAAAGATCTGACCGTGGGCCTTTTCTTCCTGCAGGTTCTTCTCGCTGAGAGGCGTAGGGGCAAAGTCGTAGGTAGCAATGCGGCCGGTAATCTGGCGGTTCATCTCCTCCGGCCAGGGGCTGTAGATGTTGTGTGTACGCAGGCCTGCCTCCACGTGGCCAACAGGTATCTGCTGGTAGAAGGCTGCCAGAGCAGCTGCTGTGCTGGTGGTGGTATCACCGTGAACCAGCACCACATCGGGTTTGCACTCCTTGAAAACGTCACGCATACCTGTGAGCACACGGGCAGTGACGTCATACAGATCCTGCCCCTGCTTCATGATATTAAGATCATAATCGGGCTTCACATCAAAGATGGTGAGCACCTGGTCTAGCATCTCACGGTGCTGACCCGTCACGCAGACTATCGTCTCAAAATCCTCAGGACACTTCTGGAACTCCTTGACCAACGGGCACATCTTAATCGCCTCCGGCCGCGTTCCAAACACTAACATTATTTTCTTCATATTTGGTTTATTTTTTCTCAATCGTATCAATTTATTCTAACCTTTATTTAATGTTCTCTATGTAATCAAATGCCTCATTGACCGATACCATATTATCTTGTTTACGAGAGGGGAATCCTTTCCATCCTCTTAATTCAGCAACAAGATTGATGAACGTATATATTAGCCCAGCATTCTTTACCTTAAACTGGTTATCACCAGACAAGTTGTTGATGACCTCCTTCAACCTCAAATCTGTATCGGGATGAGTAGAACTTTTCAGAGAGAAAAACATTAGGCAGCAGACACCTGCTGTCATACCATAGAGAGATGACTTTAAATAGTAATTTCCTGTTCGGGAAACCAATATTTCCCTTGCGACTGCATCTGCTTTATATTCCTCTAAGATAATCTCCAACGCATCATCTTTCAACGTATAATGCCCATATTCATGGAGCAAATAGAAGCAAACAGAATATAAGTACAGCGAGTTGACCATATAGCACAGGTCATCAGCTGCAAAGAGACTGTCAAGTCTTTCTTTCATGCTTTGATCGACAGGTTTACGGCTAAATAGCTCTTTCAATAGGTTCCACGCCATTTCGTGTTTCCTTGTTTCATAGGTCATTCTCAGATAATAGATGTATCTATCTTTCTCTGTCAATAAGCTAGGTATCCATCTAAAGAATGCACTCAGTTTTGCAAGCATCTTTATTTTCGACAGATAACTCATCTTATTAAATTCCTGTTCAGTGATTAGATAGTCTTCCTTTACTAAAGCCGTATAACACATCAACCATACCATCTGGCAGAATGCCTCGGAAATAGTTACTTGTTGTATGTTAGGGTCATACTCACATAGTGTTCTTCCTCTCCACCCGAACTCATCGCAATACTTGATTTCGCTATTAAGCAGGTCATTACGCTCCGCATCTCTAAATGCTCGAAAATGCTTTTCACGTCCTCTGAGCAGTTGACTCAGCGTAGCATTAATATTCTCATTCAACTTTCGCACGGGAAAATTCCAATCTTCTGTCATTCTTGGGAATTCTTTATTAATGAGTCCACTTTATAAAGTAGTCTCATATATTGTGTAAGTCATATCGTTTATTCTTTGTCATCAAGATAAAAAAGGTTCTATCATTTATCATGCTACTTTCTCAATGCATCATATATATACCACACTTGATCTTTCAGTTTCTTAAGCTCAGGAAGTTTTTCTGGCTTCTTAATGAAAACGTATTCTGTACCATCTACTGACAACAACTGCTTTGCAAGGCTTTCGTTTTCTACCATATTATACATTTTTTGCCAAAGCAATCCAACAAGGTCAAGATAATACATCTCTTTATATTCTATAATTGGGATGCTATAACAAACTGCATTAATCTCAAAGCTCGAAAGGTCAATCTTCACATCACTATCTGTCCGAACATTCTTCAAAAAGCGAATCATCTTCTTCAACCTGCCACCAGTCAAACTACTACGAGCATTAATATTAGCGATAGAAAGAAAAGGATAGCTTGGTGGTTCTTCCTTGTCTTTTTCTTTATTATATATTGCTACTCCACGAAAAGTTTCATCTTTGTCATTAATTATATAGCCAACAGAATCATACCAAACGGATGCTACGACATCAACATCTCTTCGAAGGTCTGTATTATATACATGAACGGCCTTTGCCTTATTTATATCACAATAGGTATACCTCTTTTTCAAAATAATTTCATCTGAACGGCGCAAGTCTCTTAAGTCCTGCATATAATCTCCTCCATAACGGCTGAAATTATCAGAATAACGCTGCATACGACTCTTGGCTGTATATGTATAATTAGGAGCCCCTTTCTCAAGTATGGAACGCATCTTTGATATGTCAGTACTCACAAACTTGTTTGTTAATGTGAGCAAATCAATATCACTGGCGCCCTTAATATGAGTCTGGGTCATTACAGAACCTTGGAAGCGATAATCTATCCCAAACTGTTCGGCCTGCAAATGGGCCTTTGCCCTATTACCAGCCTCTATTGTCTTAGCAGTATATTCCTCATCAACCTCGTTCATGGCCAACTTAATGTATTTACGCAAGTCGCCATCAATTCCGTCTAGTGTGCTGAAGCTGCGCTGCTCTACCAACAGATTGTTATCAGGATTGTATCTGCTATTAATCTGCCTTATCCTACTTGAATAATCTGCCATATTATAACTGATTACATGGTTCAAATGGTGCGGCTGTCTCTGTAAAGAACGTATCAAGTATTCTTGCCGCATTATTGCTATAGAGTTCCTGACCTATCTTCTGAAGCCGGTCTAATGATGACTGTGACGATTCATCCATTCCAATCTCATCATCATTTCCAAAAGATTGTTGTATTCTGTCATAAACAAAAAGTGGCTCACCAGCATTGCCAACACCTCTCTGGAAGAACTTCATTAGATTACTTGTGTAATCTGCTTGAGCTGATGCCATAAGGTCATAAAGGCGGAATCGTTTGTTTTCATACAACCAATATTTTGCAGAAAGTCGTTTAGCCTGATCATGTAGGAGATTATTGCCAGTCCCTAGTGACAGTATTGCTATATCTTCTACAGGTATATCAAGTGTTCTTAAAGCCTCAGTGTAACCTATAAGAGTGGGATTATTGGCTATAACGCCCCCATCTACTTGATTGTCATAACGTAATTCCTGACTACTACCTTTAGGGCTGTATTTGTAAGAATGACTATCAAAATAAACTGGTGCTGCTGCTGTTGACAGTGCGATTTCTGTAGCTGGTATTTGATAATCGCGTAGTAACTCTGGATGGTGACTTGTTTTAAAAACATGCATCATACCAGTATTTGCATCATAAACAGGTATACAGAGTCTTGTATGGCTATGGCCTATTCTTGCAGGGCTTTCTCCAGCAGCATTATTATATGCTTCCTCCAACAAGATCCTTAAGACATCAGATTCATAAAATGATTTCCCTTTTCTTACTAAATTCAATTTATTTAAAAAGCTTCTATGAGGGAATATAGCTGATGCATTATCAAGGTAAAGCCTAAGAATATTATTTGCCTCCATTCCTAGACCAAGGCCAATGGCTATAATTCCGCCTGTAGAAGTCCCACATATCATGTCGAAATAATCACATATATGGGGGGACATGCCTCTTCTTCCCAACTCCTCTTCAAGAAGAGCCAGGATCTTAGCAGGTATTATCCCGCGTATGCCACCACCGTCTATTGATAATATTCTAAACATGATTCTTGTTTTTCTTATTACAGCCTTTCGGCCTTGATAGCTACATCAATTTATTTAAGTCTACTTGTAGGCTAGAGACTTTCATTTCATCTTCACTCTGTCCGTCAACTCACTGGCTTTTACCGTTGCACCTTGTGCATATTTAGAACAAAGAGCATCAACTATTACACGGTCGCTTGCCGTTGAATTAGGATGGAGTGTTATCTCAATATCGTTCAATGCCTCTGTTTTCAACTTTAGATAGTATTCTGAGATAGGTACTGGAACTCCATAATGTATCGCATTAACAGCAACAGTACTGACATCATCAGGGTTACAGAGTATGGGATTAAAAGGAAAAATCAGAAGTCTGAATCGCGATTCCTCCTGAAATCCCCAACGTTTGTTCTTGTATTTCCCGATTTCTCCAAATGCAACATTTGAGGATGCATGAGTCGCGTCAATCATTGTCAATTGATAAGCATCCTTAGTCATCGCATTCACGTCATCCACATAATTCACATGACAATAGAATAGTGTATCACCGCCATCAGGATTCTGCCTCAACGAAATTGGTACTACAAAATAGTCACTTCTGAAAAGGTCTTGGGCGGGTATCTTACCCACAAGAAATCCCTCATGTGGAATTTCTGCCGGTACATTGCTACCACCTATCACATTGTCCTCAAACATATCAACATTCATTCCTATACGCACTCCATGAGCATTGCCAGAGTACATACGCCATAATGGTATGCTTTCCTCTGCATTCTCAGTCCAACATGATACGAAAATATACTGCCAAAGCCTTATATTCGATGGCTCTGTACGCTCTTCCATATCATCAACTTTATCAAGTCTGTTGAACTTGATGGAGCGGCTACTCATTATCATAGCCAGAGAATCAATGGTAGTATAGTGATATATCTTCATAGATATCAGTGGATAAACAATTGGGAAAGTTTTAAAATTTGTTCTGACTGGCAGTATCGAACTGCATCACTCATTGACCTCCTGTGCAATCAGATATTTATTTCAAGTCATTAGCCAGAAGCCAAACTCCTGTCATTTTACTACCGCTTCTGTTAAAGAGAGTTTATTATTGTGGGTTTTTGTTTTCTAGTTAAACAAGGGTCTTTTCAACTTCTTTCGGATTTTCTCAGAACAGGCCGAATCTTGATTTTTCTCGATTTTCTCTCATTTTCCTCTCAATCGCCCCTTTTGTCACCTCAACCAGCCTCTTTCAAATTAACATTTCTTCACTCTAAAGGGATAAGAAATCTTAACGCTCTTGCCTGTTTGCCCCAAAATGCGTATCTTTGTATTGGAAATGGCCGAAAAGGCTCAATTTCCCGGATGTCTGATGAATGTCTGATAAAACAGGAAACGGTGATTTCGTTTTACACTCAGTATCAGGCTGTTATGCGGAAGTTCACATTAGCTGGGAAAACTGCCGTTTTAACTCACGGACCTTCCATCCTTCTTTAATGGCTTCCTTATAATAGAACAGCAATTCCAGAGGATCGTCGCACTTAAGCAACTCAAAGTAATGACTCCACGTCAATTTGTGAGACAGCGTCTCACGTTTTGGAAAGGCCAAATAGATGCGAGCATCTTTGGCACTCACTGCTCCAAAAGTTCTAATTTCTAGAGCAGCGGTGCTGCAGGTGATGAGATACAGCGGTCGTCCTCACATTCGGGGAATGAATATGAGAGAAGTGATGCCGATTAACAAGTAACGGGCAGCACTAGAGGGACGCCGCCGGAGAGAGCCAATGTTGTTCTCGCAGTATCTCGATATGATGGATTCTGCCTGCAAAGGTACAACTTTATTCTTATATGACAAAATTCTTGCACAAAAGAAAGCAGCGGAGCTACTGTTCATGTCCTTCGGACGTTCGATGCACCTGCGGTGCGGTTCAATGCAGCAGAGCTGCGAGTAAAGCGACGGAGTTGCTGTTTCAAGTTTATAGTTTATATGACTCCTACTTATAGTAAATCTTGCAGGGTGCGAAGCACTATGTGCAGTTTCTAGTTTCTAGTTTATAGTTTCAAGAGCCCAAAGGGCTGTTTCTTGTTTATAGTTTCTAGAAATGCAGGAGCTTCGCTTTCAGACTGCAGAAACTATGCAAAGCGACGATGTCGCGATCCATGCGCAAGGCGCAGTTTCAAGTGTAAAGTTTCAATGCGACAAGTCGCAGTTCAATCATTAATCACCTTTTTAACAAAGCTTTTGTAAGATCTTTCAATGCTTCGTTCTTAAGTTCATTACTCACCTTTGCACCTTCGTGTATTTTACACTACTTTAATACCCTTGTCTTTTAGCATTTGTATTACCATTGCCTTCCAAGAGCCTAAGGCTGCCTGAGCTTGCCTTATCACATCCTCCTTGTCGGAGTCCCTTATAATTGGAAGTGCTCTGAAACTGACGCAGGCGTTCTCAAAGAGGAAATCAATGCTTTTATCAACAGTTTTCTTCTCTACTTCGCCATTCAAGACATCAAGGTCATATTGGTCTTTATATTTCTTCAGAATAGCAGACTTGAAAAGATTGTAGAGGGCTTTCTCACCCTGACTTTTTGCCTTTTCAGTCAGCAGGTCTGCCTCCTTCAACAGAGCCTCCTCCATTCGCTTATAATTATTGTCTTGGTGCATCTTGTTTTCTCTCAAGATTAATGATTTACCATTTCCATTACTTGATCGGCCGAGAAGCCGACCTTGATGACCGTGCATAG
>OCTW013432624.1_pt1 | contig 36334 bp, 27 predicted proteins | sample 1539671 | NCBI WGS metagenome assembly OCTW01 (sample SAMN02144230, study PRJEB22623) | gut metagenome | biome: sheep rumen | host: Ovis aries | place: New Zealand
ATTGTGGTGAATAGTTGCCTAATATCACCTTAAAACCTTGAAGTGAAGCGACCTCACCGCTCGGCACGCAGTGACGCTTGCCTAAGCAAGAACCTTAAACCTCAACGAAACTGAAGCTTGCGAAAGTTGAGTTAAAGAATTAATACCCATTTCCCCTGACTCATGCTCCCTCCCTACTGAGGTGCTCTCCCTCCCTACTGGGGAGGGGCGGGGTGGGGCTTAGGGCCGGGGTGGGGCTAAACTAATAACTTTGAACAACAATGCTACAAAATCTTTTTTCCACCGGTTTCTTTGACACTTTGTCAAGATTTGCCCTTTGCATGTCATTCACCTGGGGTGTCATACACTTCCTTTACTACAAAAAGAGCAAGCGGCGTGACTTCTATTTCACGTTCATGATTATCTCCATGGCCATCTTCTTCCTCGTCTATCTCATGATGGGAATGGACCGCGGCAAGGCCACGATGGGCGTGGGGCTGGGACTGTTCGGTATCTTTTCCATCATGCGTTACCGCACTGACTCCATGCCTGTACGCGAGATGACCTATCTCTTCGTCGTGGTGTGTCTTTCTGTCATACACGCCATGGCTGACTCCCTGGGTGTTGACTGCATGGGCAAACTGACGGGTACTCCCATTGCCGAACTTGCAGTGATTGACGTTATCATTGCAGGCTTCATCATCGTCTTTGAGCAGTTCCTGAAGGTAGAGACGTCAAAGCTGGTGCAGTATGACCGTATAGAACTTGTGAAGAAAAGCCGTCGCGCCGAACTCATAGCCGACCTGGAGGAGCGTCTGGAGATAAAGGTGACGGGAGTGAAGGTAGGCGCTGTGGACTTCCTGCGCGACATGGCTATGCTGCGCGTGTACTATGAGGGTACGGGCGACAAGGAGGTTGATAATAAGATAAAGATTAAAAACTCTGACTATGCTAACGTTTAGACTACTGACAATGGCGGTGCTCACGCTGTGTGCGGCACTGCCTGTGGCTGCCCAGAGCGAGGGCGGACTCATCATGAGCGCCGGGGCAGAGAAGAAACTGAGCAAACGGGTGACCGTGGAGGCGGAGGTTAACATGCGTACGCGCAACAACTTCAAGACCATGGACCGCTGGGGATTTGACATCGGCGCATCATACAAGATAGCCAAATGGCTGAAGGCCGAGGCTGGCTATAACCTGCTGCAGTATAACTTCCGCGAGAGTATAACCTATAAGTCCTCTGGCATATACAACCACTGGCGGCCGAGCTACTGGGGCACCAAGCACCGCTTCTATGCCTCGCTGACGGGGCAGTATAAGTTTGCTAACAACATAAAGCTGTCACTGCGCGAGCGTTGGCAATACACCTACCGGCCAGAGACTACCGTCACACGATGGGACTTTGACGACGACGCATGGGAGGACAAGGTGCGCACAGCCAAGGGCAAGAACCAGTTGCGCTCACGCCTTGAGATAAGCTATGACAAGAAACATGCACTCTTCACACCATACGCCAGCGTGGAGCTGTATAACGCATGGGCGGTGGAGAAAGTGCGCTATACCATCGGCACCGACATACGCCTGTCTAAGCACCACTCCCTCAATGCCTTCTATCGCTTCCAAGACATGAAGAGCGTGGATGCCGATGACTATGACCCCGATATGCACTATCTGGGCGTAGGCTATAAGTTTAAGTTCTAAAAAACACCCTGTATGATGAGAAATAACATATTGCTACTGCTTACCGCACTGACGATGTGTGCCTGTCAGAATGACGACACCGACTTCAGCGCATACATCAACGGCACCTACTCTGACGTCCATGTCATCAGCATAAACTATGAGGGTACCAGCGTCACCGTCAGCGGCGACGACAAGGGCTTTGTCACTGCCGACGGTACCGACGTGACAGTCAACAGCGGCACATCTGCTGACTCTCTGCTGCTGGTGCTCAGCGGAAACACAGACGACGGTTCGCTGCTCGTTTACGGACAGAAGAGCTACGGCATGGTGCTCAATGGCATCAGCATAAGCAACAATGACGGTCCTGCCATCAACAACCAGTGTGGCAAGGCTCTTTACATGAAAGTGACCGACGGTACCAGCAACTCACTGACCGACGGCAGCACCTACGCTGACATTACCGATGCCTACGGCAATGCCATAGACCAGAAGGGGGCGCTGTTCAGCGAGGGAGAGGTGTATGTCAGCGGAGGAGGCTCGCTTACCGTCAACGGCAACTGCCGTCACGGCTTCGCCTGCGATGACTACATAGTCATCAATGATGAGGTAAGCCTCAGCGTCAACTGCACCACTGGCAACGGCATAAAGGTTAATGACGGTATATGGATAAACGGCGGCACCCTCGACATCAACGTGACAGCCGATGCCGCACGTGGCATACGTTGTGACTCTGTGGTGGTCATCACCGGCGGCAACACCGCCATAACCACCTCGGGCAACTGCGTGTATGACAGTGAAGCGGCAGACTACAGCAGCGCCGCCTGCATAAAGTGTGACTACCCGTTCACCATGACGGGAGGATCTCTCACCATGAACAGCAGCGGCGACGGTGGCAAGGGACTGAACTGCTCGGCTGACATATTATTCGAGGGCGGCACACTACTCGCCGTCACCACCGGCGGCAACAAGCAGAGCAAGCCAAAGGCAGTGAAGAGCGACACCGGCATATACATAAGCGGGGGCTCGTTTACCGCAAAGGTCAACAAGAGCTGGGCTTGTGACAACGGATATGACGACGACTCCCTCTCCGATGAAGAACTGGCTAAGAGACGCGTCACCGTCACAGGTACGCCAAGCTATGCTGACATCACGCAGAAATCGGTAGTCGTTACCTTCTGATATACCAGCCTACACTCTTTCGTCAAACTGATACACAAATTCGCCATGAGGTGTAACATATAATCCAATAATCATTCAATTATCATTCATTATTTATTCAATAAGCATTTTCTATTTTGGCTTTTCATATTTTTTTTCTTAAATTTGCAATCTGGAAACTAACTGCAAACTATGAAAAAAAACATCATCCTATCACTGTTAACGGTGCTGCTGATGACTGTCAGCGGTACCGTTTCTGCGCAACCTGACGAGAGTCTGGCGCGCCACAACTTCTTCTATGCAGGACAGAGCAAGCGCCTGCGTATGTTCATTGTAAAGGATGGACAGGTGAGCTGGGCTCACGAGTACAAGGGACGCGGCGAGATCAGCGACGCCGTACTGCTGACCGACGGTCACATACTCATTGCCCACCAATACGGTATTGCCGAACTTGACAAGGACGGCAACGCCATCTGGAGCTATGATGCTCCCAAGGGATGCGAGATTCACACCATACAGCCTATAGGCCGCACCCACGTGGTGTACGTGCAGAACGGCAAGCCTGCCAAGGCGGTGGTGATGGAGATTCCTTCTAAGAAGATCGTAAGGGAGTTTGAACTGCCCGTAAACGAGAAAAGCTCAGTACACGGACAGTTCCGCAGCGCACGCCTTACGCAGCGTGGCACCCTGCTCATAGCCAATATGTCATTAGGTTGCATACACGAGTATAACAGCAACGGACAGGAGGTGGACCGCTGGACGGGTTTCCTGCCATGGTCTGTGCAGGAGCTGCCTAAGGGCAACCTGCTCATTACCGGCAGAAAGGGCCTTATACAGGAGATTAACCGCCAGGGACACGTGATGTGGCAGATGAATACCACCGAGTTTGGCGTTACGCAACCACAGAAGACTGTGCGCCTGAAGAACGGCAACCATATAGTAAACAACTGGTACAACGAGTGGAACAAGACTCCTATGGACACCGCTAATGCGCCTGTGCAGGCAGTGGAGGTTGACAAGCAGGGTAAGGTAGTGTGGCAGCTGAGGGCATGGAAGAACCCTGACCTCGGACCTTCCACCACCATACAGCTGCTCGACGAGGCTGTGAAGCGCGAGCGCCTGTTCTTCGGCGAGTTCAATGCGCAGAAGCCTAAGCTCTTCGTAGGTCCTAACGAGCCTATTGGCAAGGGCAAGGGCATACACCCGGGCAGGGTGGCATGGGTTCACGCTCCGGGCGTTGCCACATGGGACGGACACACCGGACTGTGGGTGGAGGACCGCTGGAACGATCAGGCAAAGGCTGATGCACTGATACGTGAGGGCGTGATGCAGCTGACAGGTGAGGCCAGCCCCAAGAAGGCATGGCAGGCTCTGTTCCGCCACTTCAACAAGGAGCACAAGCGTGGCAACCGCGGCTATAAGAAGGGCGAGAAGATTGCCGTGAAGCTCAACATCAACAACGCCATAACACACCACGACACCATAGAGCTCAACTCTTCGCCTTTCGTTACGCTGGCATTGGTGCGCTCCATGGTCAACGACGGCGGCGTGCGCCAGCAGGACATTATCTTGTGTGAGCCAAGCCGTGCCATAACCGACAGTATATATAATAAGGTTTACAGGGAGTTCCCACAGGTGCGCTTCATCGACAACCTCGGCGGCGACGGCAGGGAGAAGTGTGAGTATTACCCTGAGCAGATAGTATATTCTACAGACAACGGCAAGATGGCACGCGGACTGGCTAAGTGCATCGTTGACGCTGACTATCTCATTAACTCCGCCTTGTTGAAGACACACTCTGGTCCGGGCGTCACGCTGACGGGCAAGAACTGGTATGGCGCCACCGACATCAACCTGCTGTGGCGACAGAATGCTCACAACGGCGTGAGCCAGGACAAGCGCAACGGCAAACCTGCCTACAAGACTTTCGTGGACTGGATGGCTCATAAGGACATGGGACAGAAGGCGCTGCTCTTCATCATCGACGGCACCTACGGCTCACGCGACGTGAACGGTGCGCCTAACCCTAAGTGGATGAAGGAGCCTTTCAACGGTCAGTGGGCTTGCTCGCTGATTATGTCACAGGACGAGGTGGCGTGTGATGCCGTGGGCATGGACATCATCATCAACGAATGGCCTGAGTTTGGCAGCCTCAACTACTGCGACGAGTATCTGCGCGAGGCTGCAAGCATACCTGACACTCCAAGCGGAACAGTGTATAAGTTTGGTGGCAAGCCGCTCACCGAGCCTCTCGGACTCTTTGAGCACTGGGGCAGCGACCACAAGTACACCAAGATTGACCTGATATATAAGGAACTGAAGTAGCATCCTGAAAAACAAGGGGGAAAAGCCAAAAGGCTTTCCGGTAAACTGCGACAGTGTCGCAGTAAACAAGGGAATATATATATGATAAGGAATATTTTATTTACAATAAGGAAGAGGGTGCTGAGCATGGCTGTCCTCGCCCTGTTCTCCACTGCCATACAGGCTGATGACGCCTTCCACGGCATACTGCCCGTAACCGACCGCACCATGACGCGCAGCCTTAACGGCGAATGGGCACTGAAGGTCATAGAGGGAACGGCAGACACTGACGAGGTGCCTGCACAGGACGGCTCATGGGGCAAGATACCCGTGCCGGGCTGTTGGGAGGCTTACGGTTATTGCAAGCCGAGCTACGACAAGGCCAATCCGCTGACGGGCTACTACCGCACCACCTTCTCCGTACCGACGGAGTGGAAGGGCAAGCGCATAGTGCTGCGCCTCGACGGCGTGCTCTACGGCTATGACCTGTGGATAAACGGTAAGAAGGCCGGCTCATGGCGCTCCGGATATAACACCGCCCTCTTTGACATCACGCCATATATCAGCAAGAAGAATGGCGAGCAAGAGCTTGCCATGAAGGTGATAACACGCTTCCCCGGCAGCGACTTCGACTATAACGACGACTGGGCGCCATCGGGAATATTTCGCGACGTTACACTGATGGCGGTGCCCGAGACTCACCTCAGCGACCTCACCATTCACGCTAAGCTCAGCGGTGAGGTAAGCGTTGACACCGAGATTGCCAGTGCTAAGAAGGGCACTACCGTGAAGCATGAGATATACGACATGCAGGGCAATATGGTTGGCACGTCAAAGGTTGACAACCCGCAGTTGTGGACTGCAGAGACTCCGTATCTCTACACCCTGCGCACCATGCTGATGCAGAAGAAGGACACGCTGCAGGTGTTCACCAACAGGTTTGGCTTCCGTGAGACCACCATAGAGGGCAACGTGCTGAAGCTTAACGGCAAGCCCATCAAGCTGCGCGGCGTGACATGCCACTCCACCGACCCCGTAACGGTGAAGGTAATCAACGAGGAAAGCATACTGCGCGACATGAAGCTTATGAAGGAGGCTTCTGTGAACTACATTCGCACATCGCACTACCCACGTGAGCCACGCTTCTACGAACTGGCTGACTCTCTCGGCTTCTACGTCATTGACGAGGTGCCGTTCGGTTTCGGCGACAAGCTATTGTCTGACACCGCCTACTACCCCGTGCTGCAACAGCGTGCGCAAGCTACCATACGTCGTGACAAGAACCACCCTTCTGTCATCATCTGGAGTCTGGGCAACGAGAATCCTCTCACCGACATCTGCATACGACTGGGAGAATACGTGAGCAGCGAACTTGACCCTTCGCGCCCTTACTGCTATCCGCAGGTGGGCAGCTACTTCCGCCGCTTCTTTGAAGGCGAGAATGCCAAGGGCTTCCCTTCAAAGGCTCCGATATACTCTCCGCACTACCCTACCACCGGACAGATAGCCGGTTTCTACCAGCATCGTGACCGCCCGGTGATATTCACCGAATACTGCCACACCCTCGGCATCTCACTGGAGGACCACGACCGCCAGTGGGAGATAATACAGCGCACGCCGGGCATAGCCGGCGGTTCCGTATGGGAGTGGGTGGACCAGGGTATGCCGTTTAAGGATTCACTTGACAACAGATACGGCTATGAGGAAAAAGTATTCACATCTGATAACGGTGGCTTTGAGATGTTTGGCAACAAGGGTACTGACGGACTGCTGTATGCCGACCGCACTCCTTTGCCTAACTATTATGAGCTGCGCCGCAACTATGCGCGTGCTTTCGTGTCATCGCTGAAAGGCAACGTACTGACTATAGTAAACCGCTATGACTTCCTGAACCTGAAAGACAACGTGACCTTCCGCTGGACACTGACCTGCGACCGTGACACCGTGCGCACCGGAGCTTTCACCATTGACTGCGCGCCACACGACTCTGCCACCTATCGCTTGGAACTGCCCGAGCAGACAGGACTGGCATTGCTGCACTTCACCCTTACCGACAAGGACGGCAACACGTTCCTGAACCAAAGTTTTGTATTGAACAAGCCCTCTTTCTCTGTCATCGGAACGAAGGGATGCGATACTGCCACACCATCTTTCCTCGTACGCGTAGGACGTAAGGCTACCATGGCAGAGCTCATCAAGGTGGGCGACAAACGCATAGAGCGCTATCTGCAGCCTGTTGGCAACCCTTACGTCAAGGCTGACATAAAGACCAAGAAATGTCCTGACGGCAGTCTGGCGGTGAACTACACCCTTACACCCGACACCACCACCGACCGTTTCCTCTCTGAGATAGGCGTGGCATGGCTGCTGCCAAAGGAGATAGACCACGTACAGTGGTTGGGCATGGGACCGCTCGCCTCATACCCCGGACGCTGTAAGGCCAACAACTACAATATATGGTCACTGCACAAGGACGACCTCTATTTCGAGGGTAACCGCATGGGCATTGACGCAGCTTTCTTTAGCGACAAGGACGGCAACGGAATACTCGTGGTGGGCGACAGCCTCAACATGAATTTCGAGCAGACCGACCGCGGCATTGTCGTTACCGTGAACGCCGCCGTGTCAGGACAGGGACCAAAGTTCGCACGCACTGCGTTCCCGGTTACCTCAAAGAACACCGACACCCTGCAGGGCTCCTTCCGTATATGCGCAGTGAAAGACAACGAGCTGCCGCCGGCGATGAGTTATCATCTCAGCCAGCCGACTCCGTTCAAGCCTTTCCTTACACAGTATGACACCTACCTCATGAGGTATGATGACATCACAGAGGGGACAACACACTAATACTATAACACATAAGATTCTATCATGATCCAGGGACAACATTCTGTGTTGTCCCTTTTTTATATATCATTTTACCATACGAAAGGCTTTGCGTTTTGGAATATATTGCTTACCTTTGCACCGTAACATAAACAAGAAGTAAAAAAGAATGGAAGTAATACAAAGTTTTACTATCGACCACACCCGTCTGAAGCCGGGCATCTACGTCTCACGCGAGGACAAGGGTTTCACCACCTTTGACCTGCGCATCACCGAACCCAACAAGGAGCCTGCCGTTGCCCCTGCAGCCATGCACAGCCTTGAGCACCTCATGGCCACATGGTTCCGCAACAGTGAGGCTAAGGACGATGTGGTATATGTAGGTCCGATGGGCTGCCTCACCGGTATGTATATCATCATGACCGGAGCATACACCGTGGAGGATATGCGCCGTCTCACCATCAAGTGTCTTGAGTGGATTCTCACCCAGACAGAGGTGCCGGCTACCGAGCCTGAAAGCTGTGGCAACTACCTGCTCCATGATATGCCCATGTGCAAGTGGGAGAGCGCCCGCTACCTGGACCGCCTGAAAAATGACTTCCACTGCGAATACAGCAAACTGCAGATTACCCTCAATGACGGTAAGGTCTTTGCCGACGCATAGACGTGGGGTTGGCTCAATACATGAAAGACGGTAAGGTTTGACCTTACCGTCTTTTGTGTTTATCTTATGTGTTTCCTTCCTGCCTCTATCACTATGCCGCGATACTGAGAACCTACACGCTGACCTGAAAGGTTATAGTATTGCCGTGTCTTAGTTTCCCTGTACTCTGCCGAGCGTATGCCATCTGCGACACTCTCCGCAGCCTTGCGCAACTGTGCATGCACATAATAGTATGCCGGCTTGGCGTTGCAGTTGGAGTCAAAGAGCAGCGGCTGGTTCTGTCGCCATGAGTGGTTGTCTGAGATACCCCAGAACATCAGCGTAGGACAGTTGTCATTACGCAAGAACACTCGTGTGATGGCAGCCATCTCCTTTGCCTGCTGCTCCAGTGCGTCAGGCGCAGAGGGGTTAGCCAGTGCTATGTCGAGCTCAGTGATGATGCAGTTTAGCCCCAAGGGTGCGTAGCGCTGGATGTTGTTCTCCAGCTTCAGGGTGTCGAGCTGACCAGTGGTGAGGTGACACTGCAGTCCGCAGCCGTCAATAGGCAGGTTTGATGCCTGCAGTCTCTTCACAAGGTTGAAGTATGCCTCTGTCTTGGTGCCTCCCATGAACTCCACTCCGTAGTCGTTGATATAGAGCTTTGCCTCCGGGTCTGCCTGGTGCGCCCATACGAAGGCTGAGTCAATGAACTCCTCGCCTATGTAGGTGGACCATATTGACGGGCGAAGCTTATAGCTGCCGGGGGTGGTGCGCACCTGACTCTGGTCGTCGTCGAGCACCTCGTTGACCACGTCCCACTCACGTATCTTGCCCTTGTACTTGCCTACCACATTGAATATATGGTTCTTGAGTATGCCGAGCAACTCCGTGCGGGTAAAGCCGTTGTTATTTTTCTTGCCGTCAGAGCTTACCCACGCCGGCACCTGTGAGTGCCATGCCAGGGTGTGTCCCCTCACCTCCTGAGCATTGCGTGACGCGAGCCACATCACGGCATCAGAACCGCCATAGTTGAATGAGTTGCGTGACGGTTCGGTGGCGTCAAACTTCATCTCGTTCTCGCCTACGAGGATAGTGAACTCCCTGCCCACGGCGGCGGTCTCCTTCACGTTGTCATTACTTATGTCATAGCGATAGCTGGCGGCTGCCACACCTATGCTCTTGCCCAGTTTCTCCGCATACGTGCGCAGCGGCACATCGCTCTGCATATCCTCCGTGATGTCCTCCTCGGGATAAACCTTCTCCGTGCTTGCACTCTCACCCTCGTCGTCATTCTCAATATAGTCAGGGTTGTCGTCAAGTGATATTACCCTTGCCACCAGTGCAAAGGAACCGTCGGCAAGCTCGCGCTGCTCTGTGGTGAAGGTGTAGCGTTGAGGGTAACGCATGTCAAACGCCATGCCGCCCTCTGGCATCGTAGAGCAGGTGAGCAGGGTTATCTCGTCATTGATGCTGAACGAGGCATCGTCTGCCAACAGCAGTTTCAGTCGTGGTGCGGCATCAGACGTAAGGAAGTCTTGCGTGGTGTTGCTGAATACCACTGAGCCCTTCACGTTCACAGTGCTGTACTCGCTGGCAGAGCGTGCGTTTATCTTTATATATGACTTAGGATGCAGCGTCAGTTTCACGTCCTTTGACGCGGCATAGTCGGCGAAGGTCAGCGTGTCATAGTCTGTCGTGCCAGGCTCTATCACTCCGTAACAGTCAGTAGTAGCGGCTATGCTGCCGTTGCCGCCGAGGCGCGCGCCCTCAGCCACCATCACAGTGCCGGCAGTACCTGTGGCACCACTCTTCTTTCCGTTTGCTGCTGCCGCGGCATCGTTACATACGAGCAGCGCACCAGCGTTGACCATCACGCCACTGTTGATGTTGTTGTCATTGCCAGTGATGATACAGGCACCCTTGCCCTCCTTTATCAGTCCTATCTTGTTGCCTGAGTTTGACGGAGATATCTTGCCTGCAAGCATATTGTCGGTGTTCAGTCCGCCTATGATGTAATATGAGTTGGCGGTGCTGTTCTTATAATATCCTCTTATCTCAGCCCCCTCCTCAAGGTTCAGTTCGCCTATGCGGAAGCCGCGCGTGCCGCTCTCGGCGGCGATGGCGGCACCGCTGTGCATAGTCAGACGGCTGTTGGTAAACAGCGTGTTGGGGCGCGTAGTGTTATAGTTATCGGGTGAGAATGTGTTGCTGTGCAGCACCAAGCCATAGAAGCCGCATGAGCCTATCACGTCCTTGTAGGGATACACGTGGACGTCGCCCGTCATCTTTGTCCAGTCGGGATAGGTGGCACCCTTGCTCGACTGCGAGCCTATGTAGCTTCTCTCGCCGCCGGCGTAGATGTTCAGCGTACCCTCGCCTGCCACAGCCGATATCCATTCTGAGTAGCGTGATGTCCTGACGTTTGCGGTAACACCAGCAGGGATATAGAGAGGGGTGTTGATGGTCTTGTAGCTGCTTGAGGTGTTGTTCACGCAATAGTCAAACACCTGTCCGTCCTCTGCCTCCACGTAGTCGTCATACTCGCCCACGAGCTGTATGTTATCAATGTAGAAGTCGGAGTTGTTGTGGTGTATGCCCAGACGCAGAGCAAGCGACGTGTTGTCTGCCGATGCTGACTTCAGCGTGTATGCCTTCGTCTGCCACACGCCCTTGTCTCCCTGGTGTGGGTAGCCTTCGTCACGGTAAAGCTCCTCCGAACCGAGAAAGACGGCAAACTGCTTGTAGTCGTCTGTCTCACTGGGGTTCCTGTACAACTGATAGCGCAGGGTAGGATAACGGTCGGTGAGTGCCTTGCCGTTAAGCTCTGTTGACAGGATGAACTCCGGATGGCATCCCCAGTCTTTCAGCACCACGTGTAGTACCTTGTTACCAGCGTTCACGGGGTCTGCCACCACCTCCGCCGTGGAGGATACGGCACTGCCACTTGACTGCCACATGGTCCACTTGGTGCCTATTGGATAATCCTCAAAATCACATACTGTAAGCGGTGCCGCATAAGTGGCGGCACTGATAAGCGCACTAAGGCCTGAAACAAATAGTTTCTTTGTCGTTTTCATTCTTGTGTGTTATAGAATATTAAGAAAGTCAGTTACATCTTCTGCGCATTTAAGGCATACAACATGCGCAATACGCAAAGATAGCGTTTTTCCCAAATACACACAAGCCAAACAACCGTAACAGTAATTTTGTCCATCAACAAACATAAGAAGTCCATCATACAGGAGGGAGAGGCAGATAAAATCAGAGGAGGTTAGATGAAGGCAAAAGGAGATAAAAGAAGATAGGTGGGAAATAGGACATTTTTGTCATTTCGCCTTTTTTATTTTGTCAACGAAAAAATGCAAACTAGGAGAAAAATGACCTTTTGAAAGGGCGAAAATCATCATTTTTCATCTTCTTTTTCGTGAAAGCATAGCTTTTACATTGTCATTCGATAGCTTTCACGATGAGAAACAATAGCTTTTACACCCTGAAAGCATAGCTTTTACGACGCAAAAATCATCGTTTTTTCATACTTTTTTATAACCCGTCACTGATTATCAACGAGTTACAAACCTCCGCAGATTTCGCTGTACGCGGCCAGCTGGAAATAATTTTGAAATATCGCACGTATGAGGCGTTAACGGAGAGCCCCAAATAGGACATTTTTGTCATCGGTTAACATAAATCAAGTCTAATTCAACGCCGTATTCATATATTTCTTTGAACATGAATTGCCATAAATTGACCATAAATTATTCAGAAATTATTATTTATTTCTGAGCCGACAGGCTACAAAGATTTTCTAAAAGATTTTCAAAATATTTCTGCTCCGCAGGAGCATAATAAAAGCATAAAAGCCAGTCACGCCATCATACGGTGCGGCTGGCTTGTTTTCTTCAGTGTAAATACTATTTTCTCGACAATGACGTTTATTATATAGTGAGGCTTTGGCACCGTTGCTGGAGGAATGGCTGGTGGAATGATTGGTTGTTATGCAGGCAGTGAACTAGGTGGATATGCTACTGGAATATTATTTGATGTTATTTTTTAAGGAGAAGTGAAAGATGAAAGCTTTTTTTGACAAACTATATTTTGGAGGATATTATATGTATCTTCTTACTAATCACTCCGCAGAATATATTATTGAAAAGCCCCTCAAAATTATTTTCATGTTGTTGGGAAAGATATCTTTTTTTAGAGAATTTGTAGAATCAAAAAAGAAGAAATCTTATGAACAACATATAGAGGACTCTTTTAACTATAATAGGATGTTTTTTGATAAAGATGTATGCAATTTCGGCCATTTCCAGACGGGTAGACTTTTCGGTCCGATGGCATGTGGTTTTTGGATAGACTTGGCAATAATACCATTTCTTATATTTGAAAGAAACATACTGCCGTATCCTTTTAAAGGTGGGAATCTGATTATCTTTGCAGCTGTGTTTGGCATCATTTCTTTCCTTCTAGTAATGGGAGGAGATGAACGCAGTGAACGTGTAGTAAAGGAATATCGGAAGAAACCCCAAAAGGAACAGCGAAAAGCATTCTACCTGTTTATCGGAATGTACATATTGGTTGCTATCCCAATAATATTATTATTCTTTTACGCAAAAAGAGTGGGTGGATGGTAAAAGGTAAGCCGACAGGCTCCAAAGATTGTCCTAATGATTCTCCATGATTTCTGCTCCGTAGGAGCATAATAAAAAAGCCAGTCACGCCGTTTGATAGCGAGGCTGGCTTTATTCTTCTATGTGAATACTGTTTCTTGAATAAAGAACTAATCAAGGGAGAGGACACCCACGTTACAGGTGTGACGCCTGAAGAAGTCAAGCGACACGGCACAGCGGCCCTTGTTGCCCCAACCGAGGCCGTAGGAGTTAAGGCATACCAGCATGGGCTTGCCCGTCTTCTTGTCATTAACAAGCCCTATGATGGCCATGGCGTGGGATGACTCACGCGCCTTCTTGCCATACTCCCAATATACGGGATGACCGGCACGCAGCGAGCGCAGCACCATCGACTCGATAGAGTCCATGGGCAGGTTAGTGTACTCATGGTAACGGTAGTTATCGGGTATCTCAAGGGCGAAGCGCTCTCCCCACGGGTGCATCTCCTCACTGGCATAGAACTGCCAGTGCTGGTGATACATGATACTCTCGGCAAACTGCTGCGGCGTGTAGCGCATGGAGAAGTAGAAGAAGGTGTTGCTCTGGCGTGATACGGTGAACCGTGGCAGGTTGTCCTCCAATGCCTGGTCAAGTTCCTGGGGCGACACTACGGTACGGGCTATGCCTGTAAGGCGGCGTGCCAAGACACTGCCGTTGTTGACGCGTGACCGCTCATGTTCGAAAGGCACCAGTCCGTAACAAGATATGAGGCGCATAGTCTCGGGTCCCACGCCACGCATGGTGAAGGCACTGCGGGAGTCTGTGGTTGCAGGCATTGGCTCACCATTTCTTGCCATGATATAGGCGCGGCGCGTCTGTTCCTCAGCATAGCGTGCCAAGAGCCACTGACGTGACAGACGTATGTCATCGCCGCTGCGTCGCTGCTCACACTCTATGCAGGCACACATGGCATATATCCAGCAGCACGGTGTGTTGCCCTGGTCATAGAGGGACGCATTGTCCCTGCCCGTGTCTGCCAGTGCAGGCACGTCATCGTTGCCTTTACGCGTACAAGCCGTAACAAGCAACAGGCAAACCAATATTTCAGCTAACTGTCTCATTTCTTAAATATGTGTCATTAAGGAACTCCCTCCCTCACATTGAGGGTTGCCCTCCCCCGCGAAACGGGGGAGAAGCGAAGCGGAGGGGGTGTAAAGACCATTGAGGGCAGGAGGGTCCGTTTGCTTAACTATGCACCAGTTTCAGCAGTTCCTCACCGGTGAGCTTATAGCTCTTGTCGGTGCTCTCGAGGATATTCTCCACCAGTTCCTGCTTCTGCTCATGCATACGCTGTATCTTCTCCTCTATGGTGGACTCGGCAATGAGATGATATACAGTGACGTTGTTCTTCTGTCCTATGCGGTGCGCACGGTCGGTGGCCTGCGCCTCAATGGCAGGGTTCCACCACGGGTCCATGTGTACCACATAGTTGGCGCGTGTGAGGTTAAGGCCCAGTCCGCCTGCCTTCAGTGATATGAGGAACACTGGGCACTCACCGCTCTGGAATCTCTCCACCATCTTCTCACGCTCCTTGATGGGCACGGAGCCGTCTATATATAGATAAGGTATGCCGGCCTTGTCCAGTGCGCGCCTAATAAGAGAGAGGTATGACGTAAACTGCGAGAACACCAGTGCGGCGGCATGGCTCTCAAGGATGGTCTGCAACAGTTCTATAAGCGCTACTATCTTAGAGCCCTCCTTCTCATTGTCAGTGCCAGCATTCTCCACCAGCCTTATGTCACAGGCGCACTGCCTCAGGTGTGTAATCTCTGCCAGGGTGTTGAGCGATACGTGTGAGCCCTGGTCAGCCAAGAGCAGGTTCTCTGCCCGTTGTCTGAGAGTCTCATATACCAGCATCTCCTCCTCGCTGAGGTCCACGTGCTGATATATCTCCTCCTTCTCAGGCAACTCACGCGCCACGCGGTCCTTGGTACGGCGCAGCATGAACGGCTTGATGAGCCGCTCCAGCCGCTTGCGTGCCTCGGTGTCGTCATATTGCTCTATGGGGATGATGAAGCGGCGGTTGAAGCTCTCAAAGGAGCCTAACAGTCCGGGGTTGACAAACTGGAACAGGTTCCACAGTTCGCCGAGGTGGTTCTGTATAGGCGTACCGGTGAGCATCACCCTGTAGCGGCTCTTGAGCTTCATAGCCACGGCAGAGGTCTTCGCTCCGCGATTCTTCACTATGTGGGCCTCGTCAAGGCAGATGGTGGTCCACTTCTTGCTCGTGATAAAGTCCTTGACGCTCAGCAGCAGTCCGTAGGTGGTAACCACCACGTCGCCCTTGCCGGCATCCTTTATCACCTTCTCCCTGTCGGCAGCGAAGTTAAGCATCGTGATATTGAGTGACGGGGCAAAGCGCTGGAACTCCGTCTTCCAGTTGGGAGCCACTGATGCCGGCGCTATGACAAGCGACGGTCCCTCGTCTTTCTTTGACAGCAGGAAGGTGATGGTCTGTATGGTCTTACCCAGACCCATGTCATCGGCAAGCAGCGCTCCCGCCCCCCACTTGTTGAGCCTTGCCATCCACTGGTAGCCCTCACGCTGGTACTCACGCAGCGTGGCGTTGAGGTCGGCAGGCACCTCCGGGGAGTATGTGCTCGACTCCTTTATCTGTTGTCTTATGTGTCTTACCTCCTCGTCCTCGGTAATGGTCAGCTCGTCGGTATCATCGTCTGCGCCCAACAGTGCCAGTGCGAAAGGCGAGATGATAAGCCTGCCCTTAGACTGTGAGGCTATGGTGCTGAGGTTATTGAGCTTGCGGTGCAGCTTCTCGGTGAGCGCCACGAACTCTCCCTCGCCAAGCTGTATGTACCTGCTGCGCGACTGTGCCGCCAGGTCCATCAGCTGTGCCATGGTGAGCACCCTGCCCTGGTCTATCTCCACAGTGCCTTCAAGCTCAAACCATCCGTTGTCGTTCTTCTTTATCGCTCCTGTCCATGAGGTGGCGGTGTTTCTTTGTCTTATGCGCATCTCCGCACCCTCAGGCCACTCACATATTATGCGGTCGGGATTATTCTGTGCATACTCCAGCAGCGGCAACAGCTCGTAGGTGTCCACAAGCGTCATGCCCTGCACACGCATCTCGTCATAGGCAGCGTCGGGCAACTCCTGATAGTTCCTCAGATGCTGCATGTTCTCTGCCTCCTGACTCAGCTTACGGTGTACACGGGTGTGTTTCTCGCCGTTGCTGTCAACGATGACCTCGTCGCCCTCTCCCGGTGTGCAGCGCATACGTCCGCCCTCAAGGGGTCTTACGAATATGCTCACGGCGTATGTCTCACGCGTCTCAGGCCTCATCTGCATGATAAGAGCCGACGTGCCCTCCACTATCGGCAGGGTGCTGCCTCCCTCTATGAGGTCGCTGTTTACCTCCACCTTGCCGCCTATGGTCCTGAGGAATGTCCTCAGCTGCTGTTCTGCCTCGAGGGGGAAGAACCTCAGCGAGAGCAGACGGCGGTAATAAGGCCGCTGGTCGTCGGTGAGCCTTATGAAGTTAATGCTTGCCGCACCGCGGTGTGTTATTATGACATCGTTGTCAACCTTGTCGTATGGCACGTTACTGCCTATGGCATATCCTCCCTCTGCCCTGTCAAGTGTGATGTAGGGCATCTCCTCTGTCACCTCCACCATGGTGTAAGGTGCGCACTGTCCCACATAGAGCCTGCTATGGTTGGTCATATAAGGCAGGATGTCGGCTATGCCCAGTTGCGGTGATGACAGTGCCGCCTCACGCATCTTGAGCGCTATCTCACGGTCGTCGCCGTTCATATAGTCAAGAGAGCCAAGGACGAAGCTGCTTATCGTAACCGGCTTGCCTGCACTCCACCTGCCGTTCTTCAATATCGACTGCTGGCGCACGCTCACTATGTCGTCCTTGATATCGTTGAGATAGTATGCCACCCTTGATGACAACTCCTGCACCGCAGGCTTCTTGTCTGTAGAGAGTGCCATGAGGTCGTCAAGCACATTCTCCCACTCCACCTTATGGTATATGGCGGAGAGCATACCCTGCTTGCCGAATACCCTGTCGGTGGCCTCTGCATTGACGAGCTCGACATACTGCCGCGCCTCATGCCTCAGTATCATCCACCGGGGCTCGTAGTTCTTTGAATCCTCTATAAGGTTTTTCTTGCCGAGATACATAGCCATCAGCGCCGCCAGAACCCTCGGCATACGCTTCTCTTGTCCCAGCATCTCTGTCAGCTCTGTCTCAATGCGTGTATTGTTATACCCGCCTGAGATGATGCCGTAGAGCAGTTTGGCTGGTGCCGTCAGCGCCTTCTCCGTACCCCTTATCAGGGTCTGGCATTTCTTCCTTCCGTCCTCAGTATCGGTGCTGAAGGCGGTAAGCATGAAGAAGAAGTTTGACACCGTAAGCGGCAGGAAGTTACGGGCACTGTTAAAGAGGTTGCCCTTGTCTGAGTCCTTGTTGTTAATCATCACGGCGCGCTTGAAATGCTCAAGGGCTTGTATCATGTTGCCGTGGTATGCCTCATGCAGGGCGGCTATGATGCGGTGGTTCTTGTTGTTCTGCAACAGTTCCTTCGGCATACGTCCGTAGGCCATGTAGGCATAGAGGTCAACAAGACAGTTCAGACGCAGTATGTTGTTATCAAATGAATAACTCTGCTGATAGTTGTTGATGAGTGACTTTACATAATCGGCGTCTATCAGTTCCTCCTCGTCAAACACATTAGTGAGGTAAGAACTGATAAGCGTGAAGAAGTCATGCTCATCCAGATTGACGAGCAGCGGAACGAAGTTGGCGTTGTCAACCACAGGCAGCAACACCTCCAGTTGCTGTGCCAACTCATAACTCTTTATCTCCTCGGTATTGATATCCTTGTAGTCACTTATGATATAGCTCCACATCAGGCGTTGCACATTGGTGGGGCGCAGCGTGGAGCCCACGGCATCGAGCACACTGCTTATAACGTCACGCCGCTCGGTAAAGAGCCAAAGCATCATTGGCAGCATATGTCGCGGATGTATGCTGTAGTCATACGCATTGATGCGCCAGTTGTAGTTGGAAGCCTTTATCAACACCTGCTCCCTGAGAGACTTGGTAAGGATGCCCATCTCATTGCACGGCTCTCCCGTCAGTTTCTCCATTGCCGCCCTCACCTTTCTTGTGTCAGACTCAGTGGCACTGAAGAGGGTGTATATGGCGAGCAGGTAAAACTCTTCCTCGCTTAATGCTTTGTAGATGCTGTAATTCATAGTGTATGTTATGGCGCTATGCCTTTACGCTGTAAGCCAAGGCGTATGCCTTGATGCGTTTTATCATTGCGAGCAGTCCGTTGGAGCGTGTAGGAGAGAGGTGTTCCTTCAGTCCTATCTCCTCTATGAAGTAGAGGTCGGAGTTGAGTATCTCCTCTGGTGTATGGTCTGACAACACTCGCAGCAGGAGGGTTACTATGCCTTTTACTATCAGCGCATCGCTCTCAGCGGTGAAGTGCAGCGTACCGTCCTCCTGCTTGTCACACTGCACCCATACACGGCTCTGACAGCCGTCTATAAGGTTCTGCTCTGTCTTATACTCGTCTGCCAACGGCTCTTGCTCTGAACCGAGGTCGATGAGCATCTGGTAACGGTCCATCCAGTCGTCAAGGGCGCTGAACTCGTCAATTATCTCGTCTTGTATCTCGTTTATTGTCATATTCTTTTTATAGACCCACCCCAACCCTCCCTGTGAGGGAGGGAGTAACACTCTGGATGGCATCCCCCTCCCTCACAGGGAGGGCTGGGGAGGGTCCCTTTTTTTAGTTTATTTCCATTACAAACACCTTGTCGTTAGGCCTTACCTTGTCGGGCACCTTGATGCTTACGCGCTGGCCCTTGGTAGCTTTCTCCACAGGTTTCAGGTCATAGCGTATCTCCTCCACATTGTCTATATACATAGCTCCGGTGGTGGTGCCAGTAAAAAGCAGTTTGTCGCCCACCTTGATGTCGTGAGCCTCAACCTGTATCTCTGCCACGCTGAGCTTAGAGAAGTACTTCACCACCTTGGCGGCATATACCTTCTTCTCCGTTGCCTTAGAACCGTATGAGTCGTTCCACTCGCCCATGGTCTGTCCCTGATAGTATCCGTCCCAGAAACCACGGTTGAACACTCGCGCCAGACGCTCATCCCACTTGTCCTTAGCTTCTTCAGTGAATAGCGGTGCCTCATCGGGGTTCTCCTCATCATGCAGCACGGCACTGATGGCTTCCTTGTAACAGCGCACCACGGTGTCCACATACTCTGCACCGCGCGCCCTGCCCTCTATCTTGAACACACGCACGCCGGCCGTCATCATCTTATCGATGAAGCGTATGGTCTTGAGGTCCTTAGGCGACATGATGTATTTGTTGTCTATGAGCAGTTCGTTGCCTGTCTCAACATCCTCCACGCGGTATTTGCGGCGGCATATCTGCACGCACTCGCCGCGGTTGGCAGAGCGCCCTATATTATGCAGCGAGAGGTAGCACTTGCCTGATATTGCCATGCACAGTGCACCATGGCAGAACATCTCTATGCGGATAGGCTGTCCTGACGGTCCGCAGATATTCTCCCTCACTGCCTGCTCATGAATGGCCTGCACCTGTTCCATACGCAACTCACGCGCCAGCACTACCACGTCGGCAAACTGTGCATAGAACCTGAGCGCCTCTATATTGGAGATATTGAGCTGTGTGGAGAGATGCACCTCCTGTCCTACCTCACGGCAATACATCATAACAGCCACGTCACTGGCTATCACTGCCGTTATACGCGCCTCCTTAGCGGCATCAATGATGCGACGCATCTCCTCCAGGTCCTCACCGTATATCACGGTGTTGACCGTAAGGTAACTCTTTATGCCGCGCTCCTCACATGTGGCGGCTATCTCCCTGAGGTCGTCGATGGTAAAGGCGGCCGCCGAGTGTGCTCGCATATTAAGGCTGCCGATGCCGAAATACACCGAACCGGCTCCTGCGTTAAGTGCGGCAGCCAGTGACTCGCGAGACCCTACGGGGGCCATTATCTCATATAATTCACTATTCATAATCATATTTCTTTTGCCTTTGTCCATCAGCCAATAGAACTTATTTCTTTTTCTATCAACCAATAAACCTTATTCCTTCCTCTCTCCACCCTTATTCCTTATTCCTTCATCTCTCCACCCTTATTCCTTCATCTCTCCACCCTTATTCCTTATTCCCTCCACCCTTATTCCCCTCTCACAAACTCCCTCACAACCGTTCCTGAGTATGTGTTGACCTTCAGGCGTATGGTGTCAGGGAAAGAGGAGAGCGGTATGCTCAACCTTACATCCTCGGTGTAATACTGTGGCATATTGTTCTGGCTGTGGCATAGCGAAAGCCACACTGCGCCCCTCCGCTCCGTACTTATGGAGTCACACCGCAGGGCTAACGTCTGCACCGCCTGTTCCTCACTGGCTCCCACCTTCAGGCCTATCTGCATATTGAGCCACTGCTCGTTTTGCGACATCCATGCGGCGGTAAGCGTCAGCGGGTCTGTGTATGTGGCAGGCACCTCAGCCTTGTCCCTTACCTGAAGGACACTGACGGCACGCATTGACAATATCTGCACGGGGGTGCCGTCGCCGCGGTCATTGTAATATATCAGCCGGCGTATCACTGTGTCAACCTGCTCAGAGTATGTCAGTCCCTGCGGCACTGTGAGCTTGGTGTCATCATCGGTGACGATGTCTGTCACCACACCCTGCCTCACGGTCATACACACATAGTCGGCATGCACATACGAGTAGTCACCGTCACCTGTGTCATAGCCTGTATAGTTACATGACACAAGTAACAAGAGAAGCAAAAGGAAACCTACCCAAGAGCCCGTACCCTTGTTCCCTCCCGAGAGAGTGTGAAGATATGTGTTGACACTTTTCAAATATTCTACTCCTCAGTATTTCTTTCCTTTACCGCCGCCAGGTAATTCCTTACGGGGTTGGCATACATCGTCAGCATACGTTCGCGCAGGAAAGCCGTGTCAGGGTTAGGCACTCTCACCTTCGCTATCTGCTTGGCAAGGTATTTCTCAAACTCTTTCCTATCCTTATCCGTATATTTGTCGCTGTTGTCAGTGCCGTCAAGCTCATCCATGGCTATCCAGTTACACGGATATAGGCGGTAGCGTGAGTGTATCTCGCGGTCTATATGCTCTGCCACAAGACGGAATATCTCTTTCTTAGGCAATGAGCGGTCAAGGGTGCCGAGCCATGCATCAATACACGGTGACAGCTCATAGTGCACACGACCTTTCTTGCCCAGTATGCCTGTCTTCATGTTAAGCAGGTCGTCCTCCTTGGACTTCTTCCATCCTGGCACATCGCGCTTGAACTGGAACTCCTCCGCCTTCAGGTAGTCACACGGGTCATGCTCATAGCTTATGGTAAGCGGAGCAATATGCAGATTTCTCAGCGCGTCTATTATATTCTCCTTGCAGTCTTCCGGTGCTCCCATGGCAAACATCTTCAGCACGGAGTCCTGCGTGCGGTCGTCAGAGTCCTTAGCCCTTCCCTCACGCTGCGCTATCCAGATGTTCTCGCGCTTCTCGTTCACGGCAAAGTGTATGTACTGGCTCATCAGCATTGATGAGCGCATCATCTCATGAGCCGTCAGTCCGCGGCGCACGGTGAACGCCTTGTTCATCCTGACGAGTTTCTTTATCCACGGATATATGAGCAGGTTGTCGCCTATGCCTATCTCGCAGGTGCGCTCAAAGCCGCCGTCATGGAGCATGAGGTCAAGGTATGCCGAGTCAAGCACTATGTCACGGTGGTTGGAGAGAAAGATATACCTGCCGTGCTTGTTAAAGTCCTCGGGACAACCGAATGTGGTACCGTTGGTGCAGCGCCATATAGAGAGGCGCACCACTGGTTTCATAAAGCGCACCTGGAAGTCCTGCGTGGTTTTCACACCCTTGAACAGCAGTCGCAGCAGTCCGTTGCGCACGCTCTTCGGCAGCCACGGAGTGAAGCCCTTCATCACAAGGTTAAACTGCCTGTCGTTGAGCAGTTCCTCGAACACTACGGACATCTCCTCAGGCTCGTATGGACGTATCTCGTCGAAGGAGTGGATATCCAACCCCTCCCCTTTATCCCCTCCCGAGGGAGAGGAAGTATATGTATTTGACTTATTATCTTCCATCATACTATGGTTAGCCTTTCTCTGTAGCTGGGGTGTTCAGTGAGAATGTTATTGGCAGGGTGTAACGTATTCTTACGGGCTGGCCGTCCTTGGTTGCAGGCTGCCAGCGCGGCATGGATGACGCCACACGCACCGCCTCGGCATCAAGCAAGGGATGCACGGATTTCGCCACCTCTATATCTGTCACGCTGCCGTCTTTGTCTATCACTATGCGCAGTATCACACGACCTTGAACACCTTGTTTCTCACACTCTATAGGATACTTGATGTTTTCCGAAAGGAATTTTATCAACTGCTCCGTTCCGCCAGGGAACTGCGCACCTACTATATTGTCAGGAAGCGGGTCAGACATTGCCGTCTGCGAGAACAGCAATGACATCACTGCAGCCAATATAACAAACAGATGTTTCATACTTACAAGGCTTACTGGTTCTCTACTATCTCGCTGAGCACCTCACCCATGTCGAGACCTGCGGCGCGTACCTGCTGTGGTATGAACGACGTAGGTGTCATGCCAGGTGTGGTGTTTATCTCAAGCATATTTATTTTTGCATCCGCAGATTGTGGGTTCTTGATGATATAGTCCACGCGGATGATGCCGTTAGCATGTAGTATGTCGTAGATGGCGGATGTTATCTTTGCCACGCGGTCGCTCACCTCCTGAGGCAGGCGCGCAGGGGTAATCTCCTCCACCTGACCGTTGTACTTAGCGTCGAAGTCGAAGAACTCGTTCTGGCTTACCACCTCGGTGGCTGGGAACACCACAGACTTCTCCTTTGTCTTATACACACCCTGCGAAATCTCCATGCCCTCAAGGAAGGCCTCTATCATGACGGTGTCACTCTCGCCGAAGGCAAGGTCAAGCGCCTTCTTCATCTCAGAGAACTCCTTCACCTTGCTCACGCCGAATGAAGAGCCGTCGGCGGCAGGCTTCACGAAGCATGGGTAGCCTACGGTGGCCTTTATCTTCTCGTCGGTGATGCTCGCCTCCTCACCCTTGCGCACCAGCACGCTCTCTGCCACGCTGACGCCGAAGGAGCGCAGGTAGTTGTTAAGTGCGAACTTGTCAAAGGTCAGAGCCTCAACCAGCACGCCGCTGGTTGAGTAAGGCATGCCTATAAGGTCGAAATATCCCTGCAGCACGCCGTTCTCTCCCGGTGCGCCGTGTATGGTTATATAAGCATAGTCAAATGTCTTCTTCTCGCCGTTCTCCACAAACGAGAAGTCGTTCTTGTCTATCTCTGCCGTCTTTCCGTCAGACAGGTTAACGTGCCAGTCGCCTGACTTCAGGTCAACGATGTAGCAATTATACTTTTCCTTGTTGAAGAAGGAGTAGATGCCTGCTCCTGAGCGCAATGATACGTCATGCTCTGACGAGTCACCGCCGCAAATAATAGCAATAGTCTTTTTCATTACGATGTTAATATGTAATATTACTATGCAAAATTACGCATTTTCTCGCAAACAGCCAAAAGTTTACGTGAAAAAGCATTGCCGCCCCACATAAGAGCACCCCGAAAGTTTTTTATCTAACTTCCGGGGTGTACTTCAAACGGGTTTCAACCCTTATTCTATGTCAGTATGTCTTTTCATTCCTTACACCTCCCACACGGCTCCGTCAGGGGTGTCCTTGACGATCTGCATCAACATGGTTTATTACTGAAGAAGCCTACGAAATTCCTGAAATCATCTAATATCTTATCTGCATCAGGGTTGGACTTTTGAATGATAACTGCAATAAAGTTTGATATGCCTTCTGCAATGATTTCAGATACTTCTATGCAATATTTATTTCTAAATTCATATTCGTTGAACCACCTCAAAAATAATCTATCACGTATGGCTTGACGGTTGTCACCCGTTTCGCATTGATAGAGTAATATCTTTGGGTTGACAAGAAAAAATTCTTCTATTAAACAAAAAACAGTTTCACGCAGATTCTTATCACTTGGAGATGTTTTCTGATTTTCATTTAATATTGCGAACTCATAGGCATCTTCCTCCCATATTGTTTGATCACGAGTAAACGCAACTCTATATAGAACTCCAAAATCGGTTTTGAATCCATAAGAGTCGTCGCTTACCTGCCATACAGAATATGGGGCATTGACATTAAGTCTGTTAAGATTCAGAGCATTCATTTCCTTTCTATGAATTAGCTATTTGCTGATGTCTGAGAAATGTAAAATCGTGCTCTGTTTGTTCTATCCAGGCTTTTTTTCGCTCAACCATTTTGCGAAAGGCTTCTAAGGCTTCCGCACTGCTGTTGTATTTTACTGTCTTATACATATCGTGTATCTCCCTTTATTCTTACACCTCCCACACGGCTCCGTCAGGGGTGTCCTTGACGATGATGCCGGCGGCGGAGAGCTCGTCGCGTATCTTGTCGCTGGTGGCCCAGTCTTTCTCTGCCTTTGCCTTGGCGCGCATCTCAAGTACCATCTGCATTACCTTGTCGAGAGCCTTGTCCTTCTCTGATGAGTCACCGCCGGTCTGGTTTGTCAGTCCAAGGATGTCAACGGTGAAGAGGCGCATGGTCTCTGCCAGCTTGTCGAGGTCTGCCTGTGATATCTTTGCCTTGCGGTCAACGAGCAGGTTCACCTGGTGGCAAGCCTCAAAGAGCTCACTGATAACGATAGGTGTCTGCAGGTCGTCGTTCATAGCGTCATAGAGCTTCTGCGGCAGTTCCTTCACAAACTTCTCTATCTCTGGACTTGAGCCCTTGGCGGTCTGTATGCGCTTGATGTCCTTCAGTCCCTGCATCAGTCTGGCAAAGCCTTTCTCTGCTGCCTCGAGAGCCTCGCTTGAGAAATCTACGGTGCCACGATAGTGGGCAGAGAGTATGAAGAAGCGTATCGTCATAGGCGAGAACGGCTTTGTGAGCAGTTCGTGCTCGCCCTTGAAGAACTGGTCGAGTGTTATGAAGTTGTTATATGACTTACCCATCTTCTGTCCGTTGATGGTAATCATATTGTTGTGCATCCAGTAGCGCACCGCCTGATGTCCCATTGACGCCTGTGCCTGTGCTATCTCACACTCATGGTGAGGGAATACAAGGTCCATGCCGCCGCCGTGGATGTCAAACTCGTCGCCGAGGTACTTCCTGCCCATGGCGGTGCACTCGCAGTGCCAGCCCGGGAAACCGTCAGACCACGGACTTGGCCAGCGCATGATATGCTCAGGCTGCGCCTTCTTCCACAGTGCGAAGTCTGCCTGGTTCTTCTTCTCGCCTACGCCGGCGAGGGTGTCGCGCGATGCGTCCTTGATATTCTCCAGCGTGCGGCCTGAGAGTATGCCATACTTATAGTCCTTGTTATACTTCTCTATGTCGAAATACACAGAGCCGTTGCTGACGTACGCATATCCGTTGTCGAGTATCTGCTGCACCAGCTGCTGCTGCTCTATGATATGTCCTGTAGCGTGTGGCTCTATTGACGGCGGCAAAACGTTGAGCTTCTCCATAGCCGAGTTGAAGCGGCGTGTGTAGTACTGCGCTATCTCCATAGGCTCCAACTGCTCCAACCTGGCCTTCTTGGCTATCTTGTCCTCGCCCTCGTCGGCATCGTGCTCCAAGTGGCCCACGTCGGTGATATTCCTGACGTAGCGCACCTTGTAGCCCAGGTGCTGCAGGTAACGGAAAAGTATGTCGAAAGTGATTGCCGGGCGCGCGTGTCCCAAGTGCGCGTCGCCATACACAGTAGGGCCGCACACATACATTCCCACATGTCCCGGGTTAATAGGTTTGAACGCCTCCTTCTGCCTTGTCAGCGTATTGTATATAAGTAATGTCTGTTCCATCTTTGTCTATTGTGTTGTTAAATATATTGACGAGCGTTGTAATATTAATTTGTCCAAATCAATCTTTTAGCCATGGAAACTCCTCCTCTAGTTTTTTCCAACCTTCCTCTGCAGTACAACATCTACCTGCAGCAATATCGGTTTCAGCCTCTCTTACCATTTCATTTATTTCCTCTACAGTGTAAGGTTTGAGCTCTTTGTTTTCGTCATCCCAAAGAGACTCACGCAGACGCATCCTGTCATCTGGTGACAGTTGCATCACCATGCCATACACCTGCTGATATGTCGGTCTTGTTGTTTGCATATACCTACAACATTTGTTATTCAACTACAAAGTTAGCAATTATTTTGCATACGCACAAAATTTATGGTTGCTTTTATTCTATAAGCACATCAAAACCAAAAGGCGGAACAGCTTTGTCACTTCAGGCTGTCAAGCAGACGGACGAGGGAGTCGAGCTGACGTGCACTCACATCCACATTCAGCAACTCGCCCTTGCGGTTGAATAGCTTATAGGTAGGGAAGGCGTGCACGTCAAGGTAACGCTCTATGGCTGACTGCTGCACCTCCGGCAGGTTGTAGTGAGCCACATTGTCGCCGGTCACGTTATATTCCTTGATGACGTTCTCCCATGACTCCTGCGGGCTCCTGTTGGCAAGGTAGAGGAACACTATGTCATAGTCCTTCAGACGGGCATATTCCTCTGTGGAGTGTGACAGGGCATTCTTACACGGAGTGCACCATGTGCCCCAGATGTCGAGCAATACGAACTTGCCCTTGTAAGGCTCCAGTATCTTCTTCAGCAACGCCTCGCCCTCAGTCATGTCCTTAAGACCTACCGCCGACTTCAAGACAAGTTTGTCAAACTCACGATTCTCTATGGCGAGATAGCGGTCGCTCTCCTCCTTCACCTTCTCCATAAAGTCGGCATTGCCTATCATAGTCCCCAAGGTATCAAGGACATCAGGCGACATGGAGATGCGGCTGTTCTCAATCTCCCCGAGAGCCTTCTGCGTGAGGTGCAAATCCCTGATGGTCTGGTCGGCATCCAGTGAGTCGAGCATCTGAGTACCTTTCTTTATCTTGTATATGAGCATCTGTCCACGCATCAGTCTGACCACCTTCGGACTCTGGTTTATCTTGTCCACAGCCTTAATCATGTCAGCTTTCTTGCTATTCAGTTCATCCGCTATTTTCTGTTTCTCCTCATCCGTGGTAGCGGCATCCACCTTTGCCTGAGCCTTGACGTTCCATTCTTTCCAGCGTGTGAGCAATGCCAGTTCCTCATCGTTTGAGGCGCACTCCGCAATATGGTCCCTCAATCTCCATACAATGCGTGACAAGCCGCGGACGTATGACTCACCATAGAGATAGCTGTTAAGGAAATACCCTGTCTCACGGTGCAGTGTGTATGGCTTACATATCTTCGTCCAGAAGGTGTCATAGGCATATTTCCTGGCTTCCAATGTCAATACTTTCTGACCATTGCTGTTGTACTCCGGAGAATACCTCCGTGACTTACAAAAATCATTAGCCTGCTGCCATAGCGTGTTGTCCTTTCTGTATATGCTGAAGCGTGCTGACAGCGTAGGGTGCTGCTGACAGAGGCTGTCAACGTAGGCATAGCGTGCCTTTATCAGACTGTCGCAGGAGGCTATGTAATGGGCATAGTCCTCACCTTCCTTCATACTTACACTGTTCCAGTCAAGCGGAAACCTGAACAGCTCATTCTGCAACCTGACGTCGTCGCCCATGAAGTAGCGGCGACCTTCCTTGAAGTCGTAGAGCATGAAATATGTCTTGCCAGCCTCCAGCATGGTGCGGACGAAACAAGTCTTCCAGTCGCAGAAGAATTCCGTGCTGTTGATTACGGGTATCTTCACCTTGAAGCGTCCCTGTTCGTCAATGTCGGCATGTACTTGTTTTGAGTCGCCTGTAAGGAAATCCATGTAACCGAAATCAAACGTGAGCATATGCTTCTTCACATCCTCAGGCATATCCTTCACCAAGCCTATTACGGTTATGGTATCGTTCTTATAGTGCGTATCGGTGAAGTCGGTGCGCAGGTCCTTCACGGGATAGTCGGGCATGAAGCGTGTGGTAATCATGGAATAGGTAACTTTTTTGTCGCCTATCTGTATCATGCGCTTACCGTTCTTATCTTTTCCTACTTTCACCTTCAGCTCGTCGTTGTCACTACGCATAACAATCTCCGCCTCGCCAGTCTTGTCGTTCACGTCGCACTGCTTGTAGTTCCAGAACCTGCACTGATATACGGCACAATCCTCAAGGAGAGCCAGCTCCCAGTTGCCCGTCTGGTCGTCGCGCCAGTATGACGGGAACAGCTGTTTCCAACGCTCCTCCACCGACTTGATGCCTTTTATCTGGAAAGCGCCATAGCCGTCGCCCTCTATGAAGTCGAACGACTTTGTGTCTCGTGGCAGCGGCGGAAAGTGGAACGCCATATCGAGCTTACCGTCCTGGGTATATAGTTTCTCGCCCAGCTTCGCATTGTCGGCAGACACTACGGTGTATCGCTGCTCACCCACCTTGAGATAAGTGTCAGCGGCAAACATAAACCAATTATACTGCGGATAGTCCGACCGCTGCAAGGCAGTGATATACACCACCGTCTCGTCATCTGTCATCTCCACCCTCGTCACGTCGAGAGCGGTACGGAAAAAGCCGTCACCGTATGCGTTTCCATACTCCGTAGTTGGGTTCTCCCACACCACAGTCTTTCCCTTTGCCCATGCCGTCACAGCGACAAGCATGAGCAGAACCATCAATAAGCCTTGCTTCTTCATCTATTGTTTGTTTGTTTAGGATAGTGAGCAAATATCAGCTATACAAATTCTGTAATCATAAATTACCTATTACTTCTATAAACTCATGCGCAAGAGTAGCAGTTTCCTTGACTTCTTCTTCTGAAATGTCGTATGCACAATTATAGTCTGCTTTTTGTCGCAGTTGCATCATACGAGCAAGAAAACTTCCATAATGCATGTCAACCATTCTTGTCTTTACAAAATGTAGGCTGAACTGTTGTATCATTCCTGCATGAGTATGGGCTGATATTCCTTTTGAGATAAAAAGCCCCTGCACTGCATGAAAACATGCATAATAAAATCTGTTTGCCGCTAAGTCCCAATATTCCATTCCAAGCATCTCATCCGCTTGGGAAAGAAATCGTGAAGCCTTCTGTTTTTGTTGGGAAACTAATATCTTCCTGTTTTCCTCATCCATAAGATCTTTAGTTTAAGGATATTCCGTCACGCGTGATATTATCATAGAATGGTGTATATTTGTATTTCTCCCATTCCTTTGTTGTGTACATTATTGGATTTATCTCCTCACCCACATCGCAACCCAACAGTACGAAAGGATAACTTACATTATCATAGTCGGACTGCACGAGACAGTCTTTATTCAGCAATACGAGCACATCCCAGTCTGAACCAGCATGTGAGTCGCCTCTGGCCCTGGAACCATACAGCAAGACCTTGCCACCAGCCGGAACCGATTTTTTTGCTACGGCTCTGAGCCTCTCTATCATCTTGTCTTTATCCATAGCATCTCGTATTAATTATCTTTTGCAACATTCTTCTATTCCTCAGTCAAGACGTTGCCCTCCCCTACCGGGGGAGACAGGAGGGGGCTTCCTTAGCTCATGCTCAGCATTCTCTCTATAGGCTTCACAGCGTCCTTGGCGATGTCGGCAGGGACAGTAACCTCTGGCTTTCCGTCGCGCAGGCAGTCGCGGAGCTTCTCAAGGGTGTTGAGCTTCATATACTGACACTCGTTGCACTGGCAACCTACGGTGCCCTCGCTTATTTCTGGTGGAACAGGAATAAACTCACAGTCGGGACAGGTGCGCTCAAGCTCGTGCATGATGCCTGCCTCGGTGGCCACGATGTACTGCTGCGGGTCGTGCTGCTGGGCATACTTCAGCATGTCGGCAGTGGAGCCTTTCACGTCGGCCATGGCGAGTACGGGAGCCTTACACTCCAAGTGTGCCATGACGGTAGCCTCAGGGTACTGCCTCTTCAGTTCGGCGATGGCATCAACACTGAAACGCTCGTGAACGTGGCAGCCGCCCTGCCACAGTTCCATGTTGCGACCCGTCACGCTGTTGATGTATGAGCCGAGGTTATAGTCTGGTCCGAAGAGTATCTTCGCATCCTGTGGCAGCTGGTCAATGACCTTCTTGGCATTGCCCGAGGTCACCACCACGTCGGTCAGCGCCTTGGTGGCTGCGGTGGTGTTGACATACTGCACCACGGTGTAACCGGGATGCTCCTCCTTCCAGCGGCGCAGGTCGTCAGCGTCACAAGAGTCGGCCAGCGAGCAGCCGGCCTCCACGTCGGGCACCAGCACCTTCTTCCCCGGCGAGAGCAGCTTACACGTCTCTGCCATGAAATGCACGCCGCACATCACCATGATGTCGGCCTCGGTCTCGGCGGCCTTGCGTGCCAGTGCCAGGGAGTCGCCGATAAAGTCGGCCACCTCCTGTATCTCTTTCCTTGTGTAGTAATGCGCCAGTATCACGGCGTTCTTCTCCTCCGCCATGCGGCGTATCTCTTCTTGCAGCTGTGTCATTTCAAGTTATGAGTTCTTTTAGTCGGCTTGCAGCCTTTGGACTCCGCTATGCGCCTGAGCACCAACGGAGCGCAAGAAAAGCGTCACTGCGCGCCGAGCGATGAATTATGAGTGTCCTTTCTGATTTCGCATCAAATATTTAACATGTGCAAATGTACTACTTTTTTTGTTAAGCGACAAGAATTTCACTTTTTTTCTTCCTCTTCCCCGCACCTCCGCAAAAACAAAAGACCTCATCTGACAAAATGAAAGCTATCACTTCTCATCGTGAAAGCTATGCTTTTATAATCTGAAAGCATAGCTTTTACAACGTAAAACGATAGCTTTTACGATGCCTGCCGATAATTAACATCTGTTAAGTTTTGACGTAAGCGAAACACCGAAAAATAATAACAGATTGTCAAGAAAACGTGCCGTTTCCTGACAATCTGTCAAACTGTCTTATTCTATATCCGTAAGTTATTTCACTCCACGGATATCCGTTTTGATTCGTTGGTGTTTTCATCTCCCACAGATTACACAGATATTCACAGATTTGTATTCGTGTAATCCGTCTTAATCCGTTGTCAAAAAGAATAATCCTCGCAATCAGAGTAATCCGTCTTAATCCGCTGTCAAGAAGAATAATCCTTGTAATCAGAGTAATCTGTGGTCGTTAAATATTACACCCTGTAGAGCAGTCCGTTCTTAAGGTCGGCCTCAGCTGTCTCCTTTATCTTCACGTGCAGCTTCTTGCCAGTGGCATTGAACGGTATCTGCTCAGTGAAGCGGTAATAGCGCGGACGCTTGAAGTTGGCTATCTGGTCGCTCTCCTTGCAGAACTCGTCAAGAGCCTCTGGGGTAAGAGCCATGTCATTACGCACTATGTATGCCGTCACCATCTGTCCGCGCACCTTGTCGGGCACACTGGTAACGATGCAGTCCTTCACGCCAGGGTGAGTGTTGAGCACCGCCTCTATCTCCGTAGGATAGATATTCTCGCCTGACGATATTATCATGTCGTCCTTACGGCCCACGATGGTGATAAACTGGTTCTCATCCCATGTGGCGAGGTCGTTGGTGTATATGAATCCCTTGTAATACTTCTTCTCGGTCTCCTCAGGCTTGTTGTGGTACAAGTAAGGCGACTTGGCTGGCGAGCAGATGATTACCTCGCCTACCTCTGTGCCGTCGGTGGCTGCCAGGTCTTCCGGCTCAGCCTTGCGGTCCTCGTAAACCTTCACCACGCGCACATCGTCGTCCACACATGATGCACCAGCCGTACCGGCGTTCTCAGGCAGGTCAAACGGACGCAGGAAGGTGTTCCAGAATGTCTCGGTAGTGCCATAGCCGTTGAAGATGTTAGGTGTGAGCACCTTCTGGTAACGTATGCAGGCAGAGCGCTCCAGCGGACTACCCATGGTGACGATACCCTTGAGGGTGGTGAGGTCATAGCCCTGACGCATCTGCTCGTCGGCAAGCTCCTCAAGCACGGTAGGCACACCAACCAGGAAGGTTATCTTGTATTTCTGCACAAGCTTGAGTGCCGTGCGCGAGTCAAATTTGCCCATGATGACGAGCGACGCCCCGGCATAGAACGTAGGACAGGGACCGGCACAGTGCAAGCCGCCGCGGTGGAACCACGGTGTGGTGTTCATCGTCACGTCCTTATAGCTCATAGGGAAGTGTATCATCACGTCGTGGGCCGACAGTACCTCGTTGATGCTCGTCATGGCCACACCCTTCGGGCGGCCCGTGGTGCCGCTGGTGTAGAGGCGGCAGGTCTCGTCGTATATGTTATACTCCGTCTCGGGTATGTATTCAGCGTCAGAGACCCCGCTCACGTAGTCGTTGTAACGTGTGGCATAGGGCAGTTCCTTGTCTGACGCCACAATGATGCGCTTGGGCGTGTGGTTAGCCAGCTTGATGGCCTCGAGCACGCTCTCGAGCTTAGACTCGCAAACGATGATGGCGAAAGGCTTTGAGTCGTCTATGTTATAGGCCAGCTCGCCGGTAGAGATGCGGTAGCTGACGGGGCAGCACACGCTCTGCATCTTGTGACATGCCACGTAGGCAAAGGCAAACTCTGGGCGGTTGACCATCTGCAGCATCACGGTGTCGCCGCGGCGCATACCGTCGCCCTTGAGTGCGTTACACAGGCGATTGACGTCAGCGTTGAGCTGGCTGTAGGTCCATGTCTTCTCTGTCTCTGACTCTATCATCGCTATACGGTTGGCATAACGCCTTACGTTGCGCATGAAGCCCTCTATCCAGGTGTAGTGGCTCTCGAAAATTTGTTTGAAGTTTGACATCTTTATTTTACCTTTATTATATATATAATACTTATTGATCGTTCTGTCTTATCTCCACACGGCGTATCTTGCCGCTGATGGTCTTGGGCAACTCATCCACAAACTCCACTATGCGCGGATATTTGTATGGTGCCGTCTCGCGCTTCACGTGCTCCTGCAGTTCTTTCTTCAGAGCGTCAGAGGCTTTCTGCTTGTACTCGTCGGTTAGCACTATGGTTGCCTTTACTATCTGTCCGCGTATCTCGTCGGGCGCGGCAGTTATGGCACATTCCACCACTGCGGGATGAGTCATCAGCGCCGACTCCACCTCGAACGGTCCTACGCGGTAGCCTGAGGTCTTTATCACATCGTCTATGCGTGACACGAACCACAGGTACCCGTCATGGTCACGATATACCACATCGCCCGTGTGGTACAATCCGTTGACTATGCGCTTCTCGGTCATCTCCTCGTTGCGGTAGTAGCACTTGAAGAGTCCGAGAGGTTTCTTTCCGTCCTTTACCTTAATGACGAGCTCGCCGTGCACCATCTCAGGCACGCTGTTGCCATCCTCATCAACGATGTCGATGTCATACTGAGGATTAGGCACACCCATCGCACCGGGCTTAGGCTCCACCCAGGGGTATGTGCCCACCACCATGGTGGTCTCCGTCTGTCCGTATGACTCGTATATCGTTATGCCCGTCTTGGCCTTCCACTCCTCAAACACGCTGGGGTTGAGTGCCTCGCCTGCCGTGGTGCACCACCTGAGCGATGACAGGTTGTAGGCGCTGATGTCCTCACGAATGAGGAATCGGTATATGGTAGGCGGTGCGCAGAATGACGTGATGTGGTAGTCTTGCATTACGCGCAGCAATACCTCGGGGTAGAAACGTCCCTCGTAGTCATATACGAAGACCGTAGCTCCGCAGAGCATCTGACCGTAGAACTTGCCCCATACCGCCTTACCCCAACCAGTGTCGGCAAGCGTAAGATGCAGCGACCTGTCGTTGAGGTTGTGCCAGCACTTGGCTGTCACTATGTGTGCCAAGGGGTAGGAGAAATCGTGCATCACCATCTTTGGCTCGCCCGTAGTACCACTGGTGAAGTAGAGCAGGAAATTGTCGGTCACCTTGTTGCGTGCCGGTCTGACGAACGGCGCCGCCTCCTGCAGTCCGCGCCAGAAGTCGTAGAAACCGTTTGGCACAGCCGGACCTATAGATATGCAGTGGCGCAGCATAGGCGAGAAGCGTCTTGCTTTCTGCACGTGCTGCAACACCTCGGGGTCACCACATGATATTATACCGCTGATGCCAGCCATGTGGCAGCGGTATATGATGTCTTTCTCCGTAAGCATGTGGGTGGCAGGTATCGCCACCGCTCCTATCTTGTGCAGGGCTACCATGGCATACCACCATTCCACCCTTCTCTTCAGTATCAGCATCACGCGGTCGCCCTTCTCTATGCCAATGCCTTGGAAGAAGGCGGCACACTGGTCTGTGATGTTCTTGAACGCACCGTATGTTATATGCTTTACCTCGCCCTGGTCGTTAGTCCACAACAAGGCCTCTTTCTCTGGCATCAACTCCGCCCATGCGTCTATGACGTCATAGCCGAAGTTGAAGTCATCAGGCACGTTAACCTTGAAGTGCTCCATAAAATCACCGTATGAGGCGAATTCCTGCTGGCTGAGATATTTCTCTAACATAATCCCTCCCCCTCGTACTCCTTTATCCTGTGTCTGAAGTCATTACTTATCTCTACAGACTCGTTACGCACGGTGTCCATCATCACCATCACCGTCTCTGAATAGCACTTCACCTCGCCGGTACGCTCGTTAAGCGCTCGCTGTAACAGTGTGAAGCTCTTATTGCCAAGGTGTGTCACGGCAGTGTCTATCACTATCTCGTCAGGAAAAAAGACCGGCGAAATGAAGTTAGCCTCGATGTGTACCACCACCGGTGCCATGCGGTCGAATATGTCAGTGCCTACCACATCGTTGAAGTAATGCGTCTTACACATGTCAAACAAGGAAAAATACACCGAATTGTTGACATGGCCGAAACGGTCAACATCGGAAAACCTCAGCTGTGCGGGCATCCTGTGATGAAAAACTTGCTTGTCTATTTCCATGGTTTGCATCATCTTAATTTGCATTTTGCACACACAGTCACAGTGTGCACTTTTTTCTCTTGCAAGTGCAAAATTAGGAAATAAAGTAAAGAATGGGTAATAAAGAGTAGAAAAAATACCGAAACGCTATTTTATAGAGACGAAATGCTATCTGCCTTTTATCCATTTGCACACTTCAACTTTGCGTGTGCGACTGACGACAATCTTCGGCACATTATCGCCCTTTAGGTGTATGAGCATCTTTCCGTACTCTATGTTTTCAGTTCCGCTAATCTGCTCTATGGGCAGTATGAACTTCCTGTTTACTCGCATGAAACGGCCCTGGGGCAACATGGCGGCAATGTTGTCGAGCGTATCGTCCACACGGTATGAGTTGCCGTCAAGCAGCTTGAGGTAGGAGTTCTTCTGCTCCGATACTATATAGCGTACAGTGGAGAGGTGTATTATCCTCTCTCCGTGAAGCGTCTTGACAACAAAGCGCGCAAGGTGTGTCTTGGGTTTGTTCCATCCACCCCGGGGCGTAAGCAGCGAGACAGCCTTCCTCAGTCTTACCGCCATGGCAAGAGCCTTGGTGAGGGAGTCTTCCTCCACTGGCTTCAGCAGATATGACAGGCTGAGATAGTTAAAAGCCTTGAGCGCATACTCCTCGTATGAGGTAATGAAGATGACGGGCACCTGATGCGGAGCATGGTCAAGGGCACTGAAGACAGTATCGTCAGAGAGCACCGCCTCTGTTATGATGATGTCTATGTCCTTATGCTGCATAAGGTAGTCACGTCCCTGCTCCATGGTGGTGAAGGGACCTATTACCTCACACTCCGTGTCGTATGACTCTACAATCTTGCGAACGGAATGGTAGCTGGGTATGTCTGACTCAAAGACTACTATCTTCATATTCATCACAAAGTTACAAAATTATCCTATAATTACGCACCACGCAGCTAAAATTTTCTTCCCTTGTTGCGATTATTAACAAAAAAAGTGTAACTTTGCAATTGACAGCTTGTCTATTTACACAACTAATAATACATAACTCAACTTTCGCAAGCTTCAGTTTCGTTGAGGTTTAAGGTTTTGAGGTCGCTTCACTTCAAGGTTTTAAGGTGATATTAGGCAACTA
>OCTW011587268.1_pt1 | contig 36236 bp, 21 predicted proteins | sample 1539671 | NCBI WGS metagenome assembly OCTW01 (sample SAMN02144230, study PRJEB22623) | gut metagenome | biome: sheep rumen | host: Ovis aries | place: New Zealand
GTCAACTGGCAGTTCAAAACGGCTGATGCACGGATAAAACTCAAGCACCTCTATCCTATATTGAATTTTTAAATGTTACAAGATACTAGGGGAAAAGCAACTCTTGGCAAAACTATGATAATCCTATGGCCCTTTAGAGGTGATTAGAGAATAACTCCATTTGATGCAAACGTTTGCATGACTCAAATGTAAAATTATGCGTTCTCTCTGAGCCAACCCATGTGATTATCCATTAATTTTACAGCGTAAATCTTAACCTATTATTATATGAACCTAATTTTCAATATTGATTACCACACTACCTTCGGCGAGGAACTGGTGCTCAACCTGATCTCCTCAGAACGGGAAGGAGAAAAGGAAATCACTCCTTGCCGAATGGCTACGCTTGATGGCATGCGATGGACGTATAGCCTCAATACCGTGTTGAAGACCAACACGCACCTCGATTATTTCTATAGTCTTAACCGGGGGGATCAGATGCTGCGCCGGGAGTGGACCTTGGAAACACATCGGCTGCAACTCGTGGCAAGAAAAGCCAGTGACTATACCATCTACGACCATTGGATCGACATCCCCGAGAACGCCTATCTCTATAGTTCGGCTTTCACAGATTGTATCAACCGCCATGAGCGAATGGATCCGACGCCGCAAAACTTCCTGCGGACCGTACGGCTCAAAGTGCGTGCTCCGCAGTTGAGACGTAATGAGCACCTCGGCGTCTTGGGCGATGTGCCCATGTTGGGATGCTGGGAGGCAAAAGAAGCCTTGCTCATGGTGGAGCACAATTACAATGAGTGGATCGTCGATATTGATGTGTCTACATTCAGTAGTCGCCGATTCGAAATGAAATTCGTCATTCTTGATGATGATGTTGACGTGACCCCCATCTGGGAAAAAGGCGACAACCGCGTGATCTCATTGCCTGAGATGAGCGATGGGGATGTGGTGGTCTATGAGTTGCCTGAAGCGCATTTCGAGGTTTACGACGTGAAATGTGCCGGTACGCTGGTGCCAGTGTTCTCTCTCCGATCCAACGACAGTTTCGGTGTGGGAGATTTCGGCGATTTGCGCAAAATGATCGATTGGGTGGCTCGCACCCGCCAGCGGGTGCTACAGATCCTGCCAATCAACGACACCACCACCACTCACACCTGGACAGACTCCTATCCTTATAGTTGCATCAGCATCTTTGCGCTTCATCCGCAATATGCTGATCTCACAGCCCTGCCTCCCATCGCCGACCCTGCCAAGCGGGAGGAGATGGAACAACTCAGACAAGAACTCAATGCGCTGCCGCAGATCGACTATGAGCGGGTGAACCGTGCCAAGAACGAATACATGAGCATCCTTTTCGAACAGGAGGGAAAGGAAGTGATGGCCTCGGCTGAATTCAAGAAATTCTTCGGACAAAACAAATTGTGGCTCGTGCCTTATGCCCAGTATTCCATGCTCCGGGATAAGTACGGTACGGCAGAATTCTCTCATTGGCCCGATCACAACATCTGGAATGAGGACGATCGTAAAGCCCTGGAATCGCCGCGCAACAAGGCCTATAAAGAAGTGGCTGTCTATTACTATGTGCAATTTGTACTCAACAGGCAGATGGAGGCAGTGCACCAATACGCACGGACGAAGGGTGTCATCCTCAAGGGGGATATCCCCATCGGGGTCAACCGCTTCGGCTGTGATGTGTGGCAGGAACCGCGCTACTTCAATCTCAATGGACAGGCCGGGGCTCCGCCAGATGACTTCTCTGCCAACGGGCAGAACTGGGGCTTCCCGACCTATAACTGGGAAGAGATGTTGGCCGACGGATGCGCCTGGTGGATACGCCGCTTCTCCAATATGTCGAAATTCTTCGATGCTTACCGCATCGACCATGTGCTGGGATTCTTCCGCATCTGGGAAATCCCCATCGACTCTGTGCATGGCTTGCTCGGGCAGTTCGCTCCGTCGCTCAGCATGACCGTCGATGAGATCAGGGCCTACGGGCTTGATTTCCATGAGCAGGAGTTCACCGAGCCTTATATTGTCGACAGCGTCATCGACCAGATCTTCAAGGAGCACGCTCAGTTGGTGCGCGACACATTCGTCGAACCAAAGGGTGATGGCAGCTATCGCATGCGTCCCGAATACGACACCCAGCGCAAAGTGGAGAAAGCTTTCGAGGGAAAGAACGACGAGGTCAGCATCATGCTGCGCGACGGACTCTATGCGCTCATCAGCGATGTGCTTTTCGTGCGTGATCATCGTGACGCTTCCCGCTTCCATCCCAGAATCGCCGTGCAACTCGATTTCGTTTACAAGTCGCTGTCCGATCACGAGAAATATGTCTTCAATAAGCTCTATGATGACTATTTCTACCGCCGCAACAACCAGTTCTGGTATCGTGAGGCCATGCGCAAACTGCCAAGGTTGATGGATGCTACCCGTATGCTTGTCTGCGCCGAGGACCTCGGCATGGTGCCCGACTGCGTTTCGTGGGTGATGAATGAACTCAAGATCCTCAGTCTCGAACTGCAGTCGATGCCGAAAGATCCTTCTGTGACGTTCGGCCATCTCTCGCGCAATCCTTACCGCTCGGTCTGCACCATCTCAAGTCACGATATGCCCACTCTCCGGCAATGGTGGGACGAAGATGCCAAGCGCACCCAGGAATACTACAACACCATGCTCTATCGGGGCGGTGAGGCTCCACATCCCCTGCCAGGATGGTTGGCACGCGACATCATCTCGCGGCATCTCACCTGTCCGTCGATGCTTTGCATCCTGGCCATCCAGGACTGGTTGGCCATCGATGAACGGCTGCGCCTGCCCGACCAGAATGCAGAGCGTATCAATATTCCCGCCAATCCCCGCCACTATTGGCGCTATCGTATGCACCTGACTATCGAACAGCTCTTGGCTGATGACAAGTTCAATGACAACATCGCTGAACTCATCACGCAGAGCGGGCGCAGATAAGATCACTCCTGCCTCCCCTTAGGCCGAAAGGGATACTTTCCTTTGGCCTGAGGTGAGGCTTCTCATTACAAATCATATTATCATCCTCATGAAGCGAATCCTTTATTCCCTGATCCTGATGCTGCTGCCTTTACTGGCTTTGGCTCAGACTGTTTCATCTCCTGACGGTAACGTCAGCCTGACATTCTCTCTCGACAAGGGGAGACCTGCCTATCAGCTCTCTTACAAAGGTAAGGCCGTCGTCAAACCCAGTTACCTGGGACTTGAACTGGCGAAGGACAAACATGCCAGCAAAGGCGTGGAAGAGACTGACCTGATGGATGGGTTCGTCGTCAAGAACACAGAGACCTCCTCGTTCGACGAAACTTGGAAACCGGTATGGGGCGAGACGGCCACCATCCGAAACCACTACAACGAAATGGCTGTCACTCTGTCACAGCCTGCACAGCAACGCGATATCATCATCCGCTTCAGGGTCTTCGACGACGGAATGGGACTGCGGTATGAGTTCCCACAGCAGCGGGAACTCAACTATTTCCTCATCAAAGAAGAACATACGGAGTTCGCCATGGCCGGAGACCATATCGCTTGGTGGTTGCCGGGCGACTACGACACGCAGGAACAAGAGACCCAGCAGACCCGGCTCTCCGGGATCCGCGCGAAAATGAAGGAGGCTGTCAACTGGAGCAACTCCTCCGTGGCTGTCTTCTCCGAGACTGGCGTCCAGACCTCCTTGCAGATGAAAACCGATGACGGACTCTACATCAATATCCATGAGGCGGCGTGTGTCGACTATGCCACCATGCACCTCGAACTGGTCGACGCTCAGACACAACACCTGTCTACACAACTGGGTGGCGGAAGCAATGCCTACACACCCAACCCCGCACCATCGGCCTATCCTCTGCCGGCTCCCTTCACTTTCGTCAGTCATCTCACACCTGATGCCACCGGACTGAAGGGCGCCATGCAGACTCCTTGCCATTCCCCCTGGCGTACGGTCATGGTGAGTGACGACGCTCGTGACATGCTTTCCTCCAACCTTATCCTCAACCTCAACGAACCGTGCAAGATCGAGGATACTTCATGGATCCACCCCGTGAAATACTGTGGCGTGTGGTGGGAGATGATCGTCGGGAAAAGCTCGTGGGCTTACACGTGGGACTATCCCTCGGTTCACCTCGGCGTGACCGATTATGCCAAATGCAAACCCAATGGCACTCATGCCGCCAACAATGAGAAAGTGAAACAATACATCGACTTCGCTGCCAGCAATGGGCTCGATGAGGTACTCGTCGAGGGATGGAACATCGGATGGGAAGACTGGGCCAATATGTGGAAACGCGATGTCTTCGACTTCGTCACGCCTTATCCCGATTTCGATATCAAGATGCTCAATGAATATGCGCACAGCAAAGGGGTCAAACTCCTCATGCATCATGAGACTTCCTCATCGACACAGAATTATGAACGTCACCTGGAGAAGGCCTACGACCTCATGAACCATTATGGCTATGACGCCGTGAAAAGCGGTTATGTGGGTGATATCATCCCCAGAGGCGACCACCATTTCTCGCAGTCGATGAACAACCACTACCTCTATTGCATTCAGGAGGCCGCCAAGCACCATATCATGGTCAATGCCCATGAGGCGGTGAGACCTACCGGACTCTGCCGCACGTGGCCCAATATGGTGGGTAATGAGAGTGCCCGTGGAACCGAATACGAAGCCTTCGGCGGCAGTCGTCCCGACCATACGGTCATCCTTCCCTTCACACGCTTGCAGGGTGGTTCGATGGACTATACGCCGGGTATTCTGGAAACCCAGTTGGGCACATGGAGCGAGAACAAGAATTTCGTGCATACCACCCTCGTGGGGCAGTTGGCTCTCTATGTCACGATGTACAGTCCGCTGCAGATGGCGGCAGACTTGCCCGAGAACTATGCGAAATTCGATGATGCTTTCCAGTTCATCCGCGATGTGGCTGTGGATTGGGATGACTCTCGTTACCTGGAAGCCGAACCTGCCGACTACATCACCGTGGCCCGTAAGGCCAAAGGCTCTGACAACTGGTTTATCGGTGGAAAATGCGACGAGAACGGGCATAATAGCGTCATACGCCTCGATTTCCTCGACAAGGGACGGAAATACGATTGCGCCATCTATGCAGATGCCAAGGATGCGCACTATGAGACCAACCCTAAGGCTTATACCATCACCCATAAGAAGGTGAAGAGGGGCGACGTGCTCAAACTCAAAGAGGCTCCGGGCGGCGGCTTCGCCGTGTCGCTCATCGCACGATAATACAAATACTCACCATGAAGATTGATTTATACATGACATGGCTATGAAGAAAATTCTGACAATCTTGACCGCCACCGCTCTTTCCCTGTCGACAGCTTCTGCACAGACTTTCCATTTCAATGAATGTGAGGCCTCCAGCACGCAGACCGTCTTCCATCTCTTGGCGCCTCCCGATGCCAAAAGGGTCTGCGTGAGAATCTATCAGGACGGTGAGGGTGGACACCCCATCCGCACCGTGAAGATGAAGTATGCGGACGGACTTTGGACTGGGGTTGTCAAACATTCTCCCAAACATACGCTCAAAGGCAAATTCTATACGTTCGACATCTCGGGCGATCGCGTCCATTGGCACGAGACACCAGGCATCTTCGCCAAGGCGGTGGGGGTGAATGGCAAGAGGGCGGCTATCATCGACCTGGAAGATACCGACCCCTTCGGATGGGAGCATGACAAACGGCCCTCGCTGGATTCTCCGGCCGACCTCGTGATCTATGAGATGCACCACCGTGACTTCTCCGTGGCTCGTAACCTCAACCTTGATCCTGGTGAGATGATGGTGAAGAGGGCATGGACGCGCTATCCTGGAAAATTCCTCGCTTTGATGGAGGATTGGGCCATCGGCCACCTGAAGAACCTGGGGGTGAACGCGGTTCACCTCCTCCCTTCGTTCGATTTCGCCTCTGTCGACGAGTCGAGCGACAAACCACAGTATAACTGGGGCTACGATCCCCTGAATTACAATGTGCCGGAAGGCTCCTATTCGACCGACCCCCGCGATCCTGCCTCCCGCATCAGGGAGTTTAAGGCGATGGTGATGGCGCTTCACAAAGCGGGCATCAGGGTGATTCTCGATGTGGTCTATAATCATACTTTCGACCTTGACCATAGCAATTTCCAACTCTCCTGGCCGGATTATTACTACCGCAAGACGGCCGACGGAAAATACAGCAATGGCTCAGGCTGTGGCAATGAGACCGCTTCAGAACAACCGCTGATGAGGGCGTTCATGATCGAGAGCGTGAAATACTGGATCAACGAATACCACATCGACGGCTTCCGGTTCGACCTCATGGGTGTCCATGACATCGAGACGATGAACGCGATCCGTAAGGCTGTGGATGAGATCGACCCTTCCATCTTCATCTATGGCGAGGGTTGGTCGGCTGGTGATTGCGCTTATCCTGCCGAACGGTTGGGCACGAAGGCTCATATCCCGCAGATGCCTCGCATTGCTGCTTTCAGCGACGAGATCCGGGATGCGCTCCGAGGACCTTTCAACGACGATACAAAAGGTGCCTTTCTCGCAGGCAAAAGCGGTGAGGAAGAAAGCCTGAAATTCGGTATCACAGGCTGTATTGCCCATCCCCAGGTCAATATGTCGTTGGTGAATTACTCCAAGGTGCCTTGGGCCACACAACCCACCCAGATGATTTCCTACGTGAGTTGCCATGATGACATGTGCCTCGTCGACAGGCTGAAGACGTCCATGCCGGGCATTTCCCAGGAAGAACTGATCCGCCTCGACCTCCTGGCTCAGACGGCGGTATTTACCTCACAGGGCGTGCCGTTCATCTTGTCGGGTGAGGAGATGCTCCGCGACAAGAAGGGTGTGCACAACAGCTTTGAGTCACCCGACTCCGTCAACCAGCTCAACTGGAACAATGTTGTCCGCTATGCCTCTGTTCTCGATTATTACCAACGCCTCGTCCAACTCCGCAAGAATCATCCAGCATTCCGGCTTGGGGATGCCGAGAAGGTAAGACAGTCGCTCGAATTCCTGCCCACCCAGCCTTGCCTCGTCGCTTTCCGCCTGAAAGACCATGCCGGAGGAGATCCTTGGCAGGATATCATCGTGGTCCTCAACGCCAACAACACTGAGAAAATGGTCGAAATCCCATCCGGGAAATACACCGTAGCCTGCCAGGAGGGAAAAATCGATGAGCAGGGACTGGGCGTCGTCAGCGGACCTGCTGTGAGGATTGCACCGCAATCCGCATTGATTCTTTACCGATAAAAACAATGTGTTATGAGAAAACTTTTCTTTTTGTTTAGCATCATCCTGTGTATGGCTACATCCTTGAAGGCTGCACCGAAGGTCGACCGTATTGAACCCACCGACTGGTTTGTCGGTATGAAAAACCCCTCTCTACAACTCATGGTCTATGGACAAGGCATCCGCGACGTGGCATCCGTGACCACCGATTATCCCGGTGTGGTGATCGACAGCATCGTGCGCCTCGATTCACCCAACTACCTGTTGGTCTACCTCAACATCAGGAATGCCAAAGCGGGTACGATGACTCTCTCTTTCGGCAAGAAAAAAGTCAAATATGTGCTCAAGGAGCGTGAGAAGAGTGGGGCGGAACGGATTGGCTTCTCCAATGCCGACGTGCTTTATATGCTCATGCCCGACAGATTCGCACAAGGCAAGGACCACAACCCGCAGGTGAAGGGCATGAGGCCTTATCAGGAAGACCGGACCAAACCCTCTCTGCGGCATGGTGGCGACCTCAATGGCATCAGAGAACATCTCGACTATTTCAAGGAACTTGGCGTGACGGCTCTTTGGTTCACACCGGTGCTCGAGAATGATTCCCCCGACCAGGAGAACGGCTATTCCACTTATCATGGATATGCCACGACCAACTATTATCGTGTAGATCCGCGCTTCGGCAGCAATGATGACTACCGGCGCCTGTGTGATGAGGCCCATGCCAAAGGACTGAAAATCGTGATGGACATGATCTTCAACCATAGCGGATTTGAGCATCCATGGACTCACGACATGCCGTCAAAGGACTGGCTCAACACTCCCGACTGGCTCACCGAAGAGCAGAGCGGACGCGACCCGATGACTGGATTCACCGTCGATGGAGGGGCTTCCAAGAGCCAGTATCTACAGACATCCTATAAGCTCACTCCCGTCGTTGACCCTTATGCGGCCGACATCGACTTGAAGGAGACGGTGGAGGGATGGTTCGTTCCCTCTATGCCTGATCTCAACCAGCACAACCCGCACCTGATGCGCTATCTCATCCAAAACAGCATCTGGTGGATTGAGACGGTGGGCATCGATGGCATCCGCATGGACACCTACCCCTATGCCTATGCCGATGCTATGGCTCAGTGGATGAAAGAGCTTGATGAGGAATACCCCAATTTCAATACGGTGGGGGAGACTTGGGTCACCGAACCTGCCTATACCGCTGCTTGGCAGAAGGGCTCCAAGATCGCTTCGCATAACTCTTTCCTGAAAACGGTCATGGACTTCAGCTTCTATGATAAGATCAACCAGGCTAAAAACGAGGACACCGACGGGTGGTGGCAGGGCTTCAACCGGATTTACAACTCCTTCTGCTACGATTATCTCTACCCCAATCCCAGCAGTGTGATGGCTTTCATCGAGAATCATGACACCGATCGCTTCCTGGGTGAGGGAAAGGACACTCTGGCTCTCAAACAGGCTCTGGCTCTGCTCCTCACCGTCAACCGCATCCCCCAGCTCTATTATGGCACGGAGGTGCTGATGAATGGCACCAAAGCGGTGACTGACGGCTATGTGCGGAAGGATTTCCCCGGTGGATTCCCCGGCGACAAGAAAAACTGTTTCACACGCGAGGGACGCACGAATGCTGAGAACGCCATGTTTGACTGGTGCAGTCGCCTGCTTCACTGGCGGCAGGGCAACGAGGTCATCAGCAAGGGAAGACAGAAACAATTCATCCCTTGGAAGGGGGTCTATGTCATCGCACGGCAATATCATGGACAAACGGTGATGACCATCCTCAATGGTACGAAAAAATCCGCTTCACTCGAGGTGGAGCGCTATGCTGAGGTCATCGGCGGATGCAAGACGGCCACGGATGTCATCTCCGGACGCACCGTGAGGATCGACAAAAACGTCTCCCTGCGTCCACGGCAGACGCTCGTCATCGAGTTCTGAAAGCATTTTAGAGAATTCCTCTGAAAAAGGACGGGCCGGCAATGGGACCCGTCCTTTTTCAGTAGAGGAGAAGCAGTCCGGCGAAACCGGCGAAAGCCATCATCATGATGGGGTTGATTTTCATCACCTTGGTGCCGATCCAGGTGGAGATAAACAATCCCACACTGATCCAGAAATGCCAGGGATTCTCGTTGATGGAGGAGAAGTTCTCCTTGTTCATCAGCAGTAGGGCGGCTGCAGCAAGCAGACCCACCACAGCGGGACGCAGACCGTTGAAGATGCTTTGCACCAATGGGGTCTTCATGTACTTGAGAAACATCTTGGCTATGAGGATCATCAGGATGAAGGAGGGGAGTACCAAGGCGAATGTGGCCGTGACGCTTCCCAGCATGGCCATGGTTTGCCCCATGCCGGCATTCTTCACGGCGGTGAACCCGCAATATGTGGCGGAGTTGATGCCGATAGGCCCCGGGGTCATCTGACTGATGGCCACGATGTTGGTGAACTCAGCCGAGGTCATCCAGGCATGATGGTGCACTACCTCCGACTGGATGAGCGACAACATGCCGTAGCCTCCTCCAAAACCGAAAAGGCCTATCTCGAAGAATGTGATGAAAAGAGTCAGGAATATCATCTCTCTGTGGGTTTTACAAACTTTCCATACAGATACCCTCCCAGACCGGCTGCCAGGATGATCACCACAGGATTCACATGCATCAGCCAGATGGCAAGCGCTCCTCCGATGGGAATCCAGCAATTGGCCAGCGTGATCTTGGCACTGCGGGCCAGATGGAACGTGGGGGCGGCGATAAGGGCCACTACCGCCGGACGGATGCCTCTGAAAATCGACTCCACGACGGGGTTGTCCTGGAAACTGACGAAAAACATGGCGATCAGCAGGATGATCAGAAACGAGGGCAGGGCGGTGCCCAGCGTGGCGCACAGCGCACCGGGAAACCGCCTCAGCTTATAGCCGATGAACACGCTCATGTTGATGGCGAAGACACCAGGGCAACTCTGGGCGATGGCGATGATGTCGAGAAATTCTTCACGGTTGAGCCATTTGTGCTTGTCCACCACCTCGCTCTCGATCAGGGGTATCATGGCATAGCCTCCACCAATGGTGAAGGCGCCGATGCGAAAGAATGTCTTGAAACTGTTCCAGTAAAAACTGTCCATTCCGTCTGTATGGATTAGGGATGCTGCTCTATCCAGCGGCGGGCGTTGACGAAGGCTTCTATCCATGGAGTCACCTCGTCGCTATGACGCTCTGCTGGATACCATCCGCACTGCCATGGGAAAATGGCTCGCTCCAAGTGGGGCATCATGGCCAGATGGCGTCCGTCGGCACTGCAGATGCCGGCCACGCTGTGGTCTGAGCCGTTGGGGTTGCCGGGATACTCGCTGTAGGTGTATTTCGCCACGATGTTGTAACGCTCCTCTGCCTCAGGCAGCGAGAACTTGCCTTCGCCGTGAGCAACCCAGATTCCCAGTTTGCTGCCGCTCAGCGAACCCAGCATCACACTGTCGTTGCGAGGAATGGTGAGACCGACAAAACCGCTCTCGAATTTCCTGGAGTCGTTGTGCTGCATACGGGTGCGGTGCTCATGCTCCGGGTTGATGAGGTTGAGCTCCACCATCAGCTGACAACCGTTGCAGATTCCGAGCGACAGGGTGTTGTCTCGGGCATAGAATCGGTCGAGGGCTTCCTTGGCTTTCGGATTGTAGAGGAACGCTCCTGCCCAGCCTTTGGCGCTGCCCAGCACGTCGCTGTTGGAGAATCCGCCGCAGAACACGATCATTGAGATGTCTTCCAGCGTCTCGCGTCCGCTGATGAGGTCGGTCATCATCACGTCTTTCACGTCGAAACCGGCCAGATAGAGTGAGTAAGCCATCTCGCGCTCTCCATTGGTGCCTTTCTCACGGATGATGGCGGCTTTGATGCCACTGGGCTTCCGACGGTCGGCACTGAGGTAGTAGTTGAGCAATTTGCCCTTGAAACGTTTGGGCACTTCGATGCGGAGGGGCTGCTGCTTGTAGTTGTCGAAACGCATGCGGGCGCGGCCGTTGCGGCTCTGCTTGCGGTCGAGCAGGTAGGAGGTCTTGTACCACACATCGCGCAGACTGTCGATGTCGAAGACATGCGTGTAGTCGTCTTTCTTGATCGTGATGGTGCGATCTCCGGGAGTGGGGTAGCCGATCTTGGCATAGCCTACGCCCAGGTCGTCGAGCAATTCACGCATCTCAAACTTGTATTTGTCGCTGACCTGGATCACCACGCCGGGGTTCTCGGCGAAGAGTGATTTGATCACATCGTCCTTCATGTTGTAGAGGTTGATGCTCATGCCGCCTTCCTTGTTGGCGAAGCACATCTCGAGAAGGGTGGTGATCAGACCGCCGGCACTGATGTCGTGCCCCGACATGATCCAGCCTTTCTTGATCATCTGCTGGATGGCATCGAAGCATCCTGCGAAATACATGGGGTGCTTCACCGTGGGCACGTCGTCGCCTACCTTGCCCATCGACTGGGCCAGGGCCGAACCGCCGAGGCGCAGGTTGTCGAAACTGAAGTCGATGTGATAGAGCGAGGAGTTCTTGTCGTTCACCAGGACGGGCGACACCACCTTGCGGATGTCTGACACCTCGCCGCCGCTGGTTACGATGACGGTGCCCGGAGAGATGATCTTCTCGCCGTTGGGATATTGCTGGCTCAGTGAGAGGGAGTCCTTCCCGGTGGGAACATTGATGTGCAGTTCACGGCAGAAGTCACTCAGGGCCTCGACAGCCGCATATAGGCGGGCGTCTTCTCCTTCCTGTGAGCGGCAGGGCCACATCCAGTTGGCGGAGAGCGACAGACTGTTCATCCCGTCGGCTAGTGGGGCCCACACGATGTTGGTGAGTGATTCCGCTACTGAGAGCACACTGCCTGCCTCCGGGGAGGCGAGGCCGGCCTGTGGGGCATGGCCCAGGGCGGTGGCGATTCCCTTGCGGCCACGATAGTCGAGGGCCACTACGCCACAGTCGGAGAGGGGCAGCTGCAACTCTCCCTGGCATTGCTGGCGGGCGATTTTGCCGGTCACCGAGCGGTCCACCTTGTTGGTGAGCCAGTCTTTGCAGGCCACGGCCTCCAACTGAAGCACGCGCTCGATGTATTCGTCGATCTTGTCGAGGCTGTAGCTGACGTCACTGTAGTGACGCTCCACGGTATGGTCGGTCATGATGGTCTTGGGGGAGTGCCCGAACATCTGGGCCACATCGAGGTCGAAGGGCTTCACACCGTCGCCTTGCACAAACGAGAAGTGGGCGTCGCCGGTGGTCTCTCCCACCACATACAGCGGGGCGCGCTCGCGCTCTGCGATGCGGGCCACATGCTCGATGTGCTTCTCATCGATGAGAAGTCCCATGCGCTCTTGGCTCTCGTTGGCGATGATCTCCTTGGCCGACAGCGTGGTGTCGCCGATGGGGAGCTTGGTCATGTCTATCCGGCCGCCGCATTCCTCCACCAGTTCTGAGAGACAGTTGAGGTGACCTGCCGAACCGTGGTCGTGGATGCTCACCACGGGGTTGACGTCTTCCTCGCACAGCGCGCGCACCAGGTTGTAGGCGCGTTTCTGCATCTCGGGATTGGCGCGCTGCACGGCATTCAACTCAATGCCGTTGGAGTAGCGGCCGGTGTCGACCGAGGAGACAGAACCGCCGCCAAGACCGATGCGGTAGTTGTCGCCGCCCACCACCACGATCTTGTTGCCTTTCTGGGGCGTCTTCTTCAGACAGTCGCGCTTGGTGCCGTAGCCTACGCCGCCGGCGAGCATGATGACTTTGTCGTAAGCGTATTTCTCTTGGCCTTCCTGATGCTCGAAGGTGAGTACCGAACCGCAGATCAGGGGCTGGCCAAACTTGTTGCCGAAATCCGATGCTCCGTTGGAGGCCTTGATCAGGATTTGCTCCGGCGACTGATACAGCCATTGGCGCACGGGCAGGATGTCCTCCCAGTCGCGCTCTGGGTCTGCCTCACCCTCGTCGGTCTTCAGACGGGGATAGGCGGTCATGTATACTGCTGTGCCGGCGATGGGCCAGGATCCCACACCGCCGCCCATGCGGTCGCGGATCTCACCTCCTGTTCCAGTGGCGGCTCCGTTGAATGGCTCCACCGTGGTGGGGAAGTTGTGGGTCTCTGCTTTCAGAGAGATGACGCTCTCCACATCCTTCACCTCAAAGTAGTCGGAGGTGGACTGGTCTTTGGGGGCAAACTGCTCCACGACGGGGCCTTGGGCGAACGCCACGTTGTCTTTGTAGGCGGAGAGTATCTTGTTGGGATTCTCCTGGGTCGTCTTCTTGATCATGGCGAAGAGCGATGACTCTTTCTCCACACCGTCGATGATGAAGGTGCCACCGAAGATCTTGTGGCGGCAGTGCTCTGAGTTGATCTGGGCAAAACCGAAGACCTCGGAGTCGGTGAGCGGACGGCCCAGTTGCTTCTCTATCTGGTGCAGGTAGTCGATCTCCTCGGGCGAGAGGGCGAGACCTTCCTGCTCGTTGTATTCCTCCAGGTCTTCCACCTGCTTGATGGGCTCGGGCTGATGCTTCACGGTGAATATCTCCTGGTCGAGTCCCTTATACATGCGTTGCAGCATGGGGTCATGATCGGCATCTTCATCGGCCACGGGGAAGTATTCCTCGATGCGCTGTATGCCGTTCATGTTCATGTTCTGTGTGATTTCCACCGCATTGGTGCTCCAGGGGGTGACCATCTCGCGGCGAGGACCTACATAGTAGCCTTCAAGTGTCTCGGCGTCGATGTGCGTTGCTTCGCCATATAGCCAGGTCAGTTTGCTGATCTCCTCATTGCTCAACGGGTGATCCGATGCCGTGGCAATGATGTTTTGTGATGGGGTTCTGAAAAAATAAATCATGATTCGTGACTTGTGGATTCTTAAGATGCTGCAAAATTAGATAAAAAATCCGATAAGTGAGCGTAAAAGGAATAGTTTTCTCCTTGCATGGGCAAGATAATCCGATTCTCAGACAGATGAGGATTCCCAAATATCATGACTTCAAACAACGAAACAGGGGACATCTCTCACGAGATGCCCCCCAATGTGCCCTCTGTCGGATAGATATGGCATTAACTCTCATAGAGGGCGGTTTAATTGCCATATTGGGTTTGGGTGTGATTCGGCCGCAAAAATAGGAATTATTATCTTCTCCTCCAAAATAAAAATGCAGAAAAAATTGAACTGTTGTCTTATTGGAAACAAATTGAGGGTCATCCCCCACGCTTACTCAGGGATTCGTCAGCCGGATGCCGTCGTCCTCGATGATGATGACGTGACGGCGGTAGAGATCACCGATCCCGCGCTTGAAGGTTTTCTTGCTCACGCCGAATACTTGCTTGATGGTCTCCGGATCGGTCTTGTCGCCGTAGGGACAATGGCCTCCATGGGCGATGAGGTAGTCGGTGAGGGCATCGGCGAAGTCGATGGCTTGCTGATGACCGCTGGGCTGGAGCATCACGTCGATCTTGCCGTCGCCTCTCACTTGGTCGATATAGCCGCGCAGCCTGTCGCCGGAGTGCACCGGGCGGAAGATCTGGTTCTCGTAGACCAGTCCAGGATAGGTGTTGTCGATGATGACCTTGAATCCCATGTCGGTCTTCTGCCACACGAGCAGGTCGACGGCTTCGTTATGGCGGTAGGGGGCGATGTCCTTGCTCAGATAACGCTCCACCTTGGCGGAGCAGACGATGCGGAAACTCTCCTCGTCGATGTGGACATGCACCAGGTAGTGGTTGCCGATCTCCATCTTCTTCTTTTGCTCGCTGAAAGGACAGAATAGGTCTTTCATCAGCCCCCAGTGCAGGAATGCACCATATTGGTTGACCCACGACACCTCCAGGAAACCGAATTCGCCTACTTTCACCAAGGGGCGCTCGGTGGTGGCGATCAGCCGTTCGTCTTGGTCGAGATAGATGAAGACGTCGATGTCATCACCGGGTTTCAGACCTTTGGGTACGTATCTTGTGGGGAGCAGGATCTCTCCCTCTTCGAAACCGTCAAGGTAGACACCGAAGTCCACTTCTTTGACGACTCGCAGGCGGTTGTAATCTCCTAATCGGATGGTTGCCATGGCTATTCTGGGTTTTCGGGGGTGGATGATGATATGATCTGGCCGTCTTTCAGACGGATCGTGCGGTCGGTGATCTGGGCGAGGCTCTCGTCGTGGGTGACGATGACGAAGGTCATGCCGTATTTGTCGCGCAGGTCGAAGAACAACTGGTGTAGCTCGGCTTTGTTCTGCGTGTCAAGACTTCCTGATGGCTCGTCGGCGAGTATCACGGATGGATCGTTGACCAGGGCTCTGGCCACAGCCACTCGCTGCTTCTCGCCTCCCGAGAGTTGACCGGGCTTGTGGTGGGCGCGGTCGGCGAGACCCATGAACTCCAGCAGCTCCATGGCTTTCGCCTTGGCCTCTGCGGTCGGCTTCCCTGCGATGTAGGCGGGAATCATGATGTTTTCCAAAGCAGTGAATTCGGGCAGGAGTTGGTGAAACTGAAACACAAAACCCACATGCTTGTTGCGGAATTCCGAGATCTTGTTGGTCGACAGGGCTTCCACGTCGATGCCGTCGATGGTCACTGTACCGCCATCCGGCCTGTCGAGTGTGCCGATGATTTGAAGCAGGGTGGTCTTGCCCGCTCCACTCGGACCTACGATGCTGACGATTTCTCCTTTGTCGATATGCAGGTCGATGCCTTTGAGCACTTGCAGTTGTCCGAAACTCTTGGTGATGTTCTTGATGTCTATCATGTCGTTGGTGTTAGGTGACGCGCTTCCGTCTCAGCCAGTCGAGGAAGAGTTCGTAAGCGCTCTTCTCCTCCTGGTGCTGAGGCTCTGCGAAGGTCATGGAGTCCATTCGCTCGCCAAACTGGTCGGGGAATACGATCATGAGGCTCTTTCCTGAATAGAAGCGCTCTATCTCGATGGGTAATTTCTCAAATGCGGTCTTGTAGGAGATGTTGCCTTTGCGCGAGGTGATGAACACCATGAGGTGGTCATCGTTCATCTCCTCGGCCAGATGGGGCAGCTCATTCCAGTGCTCCATCAGTTTGTATTCGGCCCTGGCATTGGGGTGGCGGTGGCGCACGAAGTCGCTGATCAGTTCGTTGCAGTCGTGCCGGGCATAAAACACGATACGGCAGTCGAGGTTGCCGGCCATCCGCAGAAGCCGCTCCAGCCATCTGATGAAACCTGCCTCAAACTCTGCCCTCGACGGCACGGCCACCCGGATGCATCTCAGGGTGTTGATGGGCTGTTTCAGCCTCACGAAGATGATCTGGCGGTTGAGCCCGTTGTAGAGGCTTTGGGCGAAGTCGCCCCAGAACTTGGGCGAGATCTCCTTGTGGATATGGAGGCCCATGATGATCTCTGAGGCGTCGTATTCCTTGAATGCGTGCTTGATGCCGTTGGCGATGTTGGCGGCGATCCTCACCTGGGTCTGCATCCTCACGTCGGCGGCACTGGCTGATTTCACCAGCTTGGCCAGCAACTGCCGGCCGCGCTCTTGGTTGTCCTGCCTGTTGTGGTCGTCATAGACCACGTTGAGCGCCACCAGTCCCCGGTTAAGGCGGGGGTTGCGCATCATGATGGCCACGTTCAGAAGCGACTCGGCCAGGTCGGGGTATTTCACGGGCAGGAGGATCTTCTCGTCGTCTTGCTCTTTCTCTTTCATCGCACGGGCATTGGTGTCGATCACGATTTGCTTCGCGGCTCGTTCGGTGATGATCGAACTGATCACGCAGGTGAAGAGGATCATGATCACCACGCCGTTGAGCATGTCATTGTCCACCAGGTAGTGCCCCGGCGATGTCTCCAGACGCATGCCCACCATCACCATGGCGATGGCTCCTGCGGCGTGGGCCGAGGTGAGACCGCACATCAGGTGCCCGTATTGTATCGGCATCCTGAAATGGAAACTGGCCATGTAAGCGGCAAGGGCTTTGCCGGCTGTTCCGACGAATACCATGAAGAGCACCACCCAGATGATTTCTCCTCCATGAAACAACACCCTCACGTTGATCAGCATGCCCACACCGATGAGGAAATAGGGGATGAAAAGGGCGTTGCCGATGAACTCGATGCGGTTCATCAGTGGCGAAAGCCGCGGGATATACCTGTTGAGGATCAGACCGGCAAGAAAGGCTCCGAGTATGCCTTCCAGTCCGGCGATGTCGGCGAGGGCGGCACTGAAAAACATCATCGACAGGGTGAAGATGAATTGCATCACGGAGTCGGAGTAGCGGTGCAGAAACCACCGTGCTGCCCTGGGAATCAAGAGGATGAGAATGGCGCAGAAGACAATGATCTTCACCAGAAAAATCAGCCAGAAGGCCCATCCTCCGTCGGCGCCGAAGGCTCCTGCGATGGCGGCGATGGCGGTGAGCGAGAGAAAGAGTGCGATCATTGTCGATCCCACGCTCAGGGCTGAGGCTGGATGCTGCTGAAGGCCGTAGCGGCCTACGATGGGGTAGGCCACAAGGGTGTTGGAGGCCATGATACAGCCCAGAAGCAGTGCTGCCACCTGTGAGTAGCCCATCAGCCAGATGGCCATGAAATAGGTCATGATGAAAGGCACCAAGGCGGTCATCAGTCCGAAAGTCAGGAAACGGCCTTTCGATTTCTTCATGCTCTCCATGTCCATCTCCAGTCCGGCCAGGAACATGATGTAATACATGCCCACCTTGCCGAAAAGCTCGAAGGAGTCGTCGCGCTCGAGCACGTTCAGGCCATGGCTGCCGACAATCACACCCGCCAGCACCATCCCCACGATATGCGGGATGCGCAACTTGCCCATGATGATGGGGGCAAGGAGGATGATGCACAGCACGACAAGGAAGATCAGTGTCGGGTCAGTGATGGGAAAATAGGGCGAGATGTCTGGCATGGGCTTGGACAGGGGATGTGACGATAGGTTGCAGTCTCTCTCTTTTACGATGCAAAAATAAGAAAAATATTCCATTTCCGATGTGAATGCCTGTCAAAATCTTCGATGGGTTTGCACTTTCGCCCTCTTTGGGAGAATGTGCGGCGTGTTCCAAACTGTTGATTTCTTTGCAAATCGTTGCGATTTTGGTCCATAATGGCAAAAAATTGGCTTAATATATGATGATTTGTTGGGAAAATTGTAATTTTGCACCCACATGGGCCGTGTGCTGTACGTGAGCGTGGCGGCAAGAGGCCTTTTTAGCCATTCAAACATCAAGAAAAGAAAATGAAAGTAGCGATTGTAGGTGCAAGTGGAGCCGTGGGACAGGAGTTCCTGCGTGTGCTCGATGAGCGCAATTTCCCCATCGACGACCTGGTGCTGTTCGGCTCTTCCCGTAGCGCAGGACGCAAGTATATGTTCAAAGGTAAGGAATATGAGGTGAAGCTGTTGCAGCACAATGATGATTTCAAGGATGTCGACATCGCTTTCACTTCAGCTGGCGCCGGCACTTCCAAGGAGTTTGCCGAGACGATCACCCGCTATGGGGCTGTGATGATTGATAATTCCAGTGCTTTCCGCATGGATGAGGACGTGCCTCTTGTCGTGCCGGAGTGCAATGCGGCCGATGCGTTGAATCGGCCGCGGGGCATCATCGCCAATCCCAACTGCACCACTATCATGATGGTGGTCGTGCTGCAGCCGATCGAACAACTCTCACACATCAAGCGTGTCAGGGTGTCGAGCTATCAGAGTGCGAGTGGCGCCGGTGCCGCTGCCATGGCAGAACTCGAGCAGCAATACCGGGAAATCGTGGAGGGACAGCCTGTCACGGTGAGCAAATTCCCGCATCAGCTGGCTTATAACGTCATCCCGCAGATCGATGTGTTCCAACCCAACGGATATACCAAGGAGGAGATGAAGATGTTCAACGAGACAAGAAAGATCATGCACTCCGATGTGCGGTGCTCTGCTACCTGCGTCCGCGTGTCTTCTCTGAGGTCCCACTCCGAGAGTGTGTGGATCGAGACCGAACAGCCTGTCTCTGTCGAACAGGCCCAGGCTGCCATTGCCGCAGCACCGGGGTGCACGCTCTGCGACGACCCTGCCAATCTTGTCTATCCGATGCCGCTCGATACGGCCGGGCGCGACGATATCTATGTGGGTCGTGTGCGCAAGGATCTGGCCGAGGATTGTGGACTCACCCTTTGGCTCAGCGGCGACCAGATACGCAAAGGTGCGGCTCTCAATGCGGTCCAGATTGCCGAATACCTCATCAAAGTGGGCAATGTGGGTTGATTCCGGCCTACTATCCAAATTATAACGGGATCTCGGGTTTCTCAACTCGACCTCCCGTTTTTTTTGTTGATAAAATCTGCCCGTTGGCTGAATAGATTGGCGGTGATCATACTTTTCGCCTTATATTTGCGTTAGAAAAAAAACAGAGCATGAAAGACCTTCTCTCAAAATTCGACAAGATCACGCTGGATGAGATGAGCGGCATCAGACTGATGAACCGCATCGATACCAAGTTCGTGACGACCATGCCCATGCTTCAGCAGCTGTTGGCCATGGCCGAGGAGGAATATATGGCTCAGGAGATCGAGGGAGAGCGCAACATGCGCTACAGCACCACTTATTTCGACACCAAGGATTTCCACATGTACTATGCTCATCAGCATGGACATGCCGGAAGGCAGAAACTGAGGTTCAGAACCTATGTGAACTCTCAACTGCAGTTCATGGAGGTGAAAACCAAGAACAACCGCGGACGTACGAAGAAAAAACGCATGCAGGTGACCGACATGAGCCTGCTCGATGAGGAGAAACTGCATTTCCTTGCACAGCATCTGCGTTATCAGCCTGATGTGCTCATCCCGGCCATCCAAAACAGTTTCGACCGCATCACATTGGTCAACAAGGCCCGGACGGAAAGGCTGACCATCGACACCAATCTGCAGTTTCACAACCTGGTGACGGGTACTGACCGTCATATGGGACCTCTCGTGATCGTCGAACTCAAACGCGACGGTCTCTGCTTCTCGCCTGTGCTCGAGATGCTCCGCACGCTGAGGATCTTCCCGCATGGATTCAGCAAATACTGCATGGGGTCGGCTTTGACCAACGACGGGTTGCTCGTCAACCGCTTCAAAGTCAAACTCATCGAGGTGAGAAAGGTGCTTGACCGTGCGGACTGACCCGCCCCGAAATGAAAACAAATAATCATTGATATTATGGAATATTTACAAAGTGTTATCTCGGTGGATTTCTTGAAGATGCTGGTGCGCTTCGCCATCTGTGTCCTCACCAATTGGGTGATCGTGGCTAAACTGTATTACCCCAAGAGCCGGAGGCGTGATTTCTTCTTCACGTTCATGCTTATCGGCATTGCTATCTTCTTCATCGTCTTCTTCATGATCTTCGTACTGGAGGATATGAAAGGAAAGACAGGCATCGGCGTGGGCATCGGTATGTTTGGCATTTTCAGCATCATGCGTTACCGCACGGATGCTATGCCTGTGCGTGAGATGACTTATCTCTTCATCGTGCTTTGCCTATCGGTGGTCAACGCTCTCGCTTCCACAATGCCCGTGATCGAACTGCTGCTCACCAACCTCATTATCATCGTCTCGGTATGGGCCTGCGAGAAGTCGCTCAAGGTGGTGCCTTGCAAACTTATCCAGTACGACCGCATCGAGCTCATCAAACCTGAGCGGAGCGAGGACTTGAAGGCCGACCTTAAAGCGCGCACCGGACTGGATATCATCAAGGTCGAGGTGGGTGGCCTTGACATGCTGCGCGACATGGCGGTGGTGAAAGTGTATTATCGGAGTGATAAGGGGTCTAACACCATTGATGGAAAAATGAAAATCCGCCAGACGGAATTTACCGAATAAACGGAATTAATACATATTTGATTATGAAGAGATTATTGAGTTTGATGGCTTTGGCCTTGCTGTCTGTCGCAGGATTCGCACAGGGTGATGATTTCGGTACCTGCCTCTCCGTGGAGGCGGATAAGAAAATCAACAAGAAATTCTCTGTGGGGCTGGAAGCGGAAATGCGTACCCGCGACGATGTCAAAACAGTTGATCGCTGGTCGGCTGGTGTCCAGGCGGGCTATAAGATGCTGTCTTGGCTGAAGGCGTCTGTGGGCTACACTTTCCTCTACGACAACAACGAGAAGACGAGCTATTATGATGCCGATGATGAGGTGGTGACACGCGACATCGGCATCCATGCCGGCGACTTGAAGCGGAGTGCGCAGTACTGGGGCGTTCGTCATCGTTTCAACGTCTCGCTGACGGGTAGTTACAAGATTGGCAAAATCGATCTGTCGCTCCGTGAGCGTTGGCAGTATACTTACCGTCCGGAACACACTGTCGATCACCGTACGATCTATTACAATGAGGATGACGACGAACCCGTGCCCGCTGGTATGTCTGACGGAAAGTCGCACACTTACAAGGGCAAGGGAAAGAGTGTGCTGAGAAGCCGGCTTCGTGTGGAATACAAGGAGAAGGGGTTCCCTATCACGCCATTCGTCAGCGTCGAAGCATTCAATGCCTGGAATCTGGAGAAGATTCGTTATGCGGTTGGCGCAGAGTATAAGATCAACAAGAAGAACGCTGTCGAACTGTTCTATCGCTACCAGCATGTGAACAATGATTCTGACGATGAGCCCAACCGTCATGTGATCGGTCTCACCTACCAAGTGAAGTTCTGAGAGTGATGGGCGTGGCGGGCAGCCTTCGCCTCACTTGCCGAGAAACTTGCTGTCGAGATAGGCATTGAAGGCCTCACGGTAGAGGTCGCCGATGGGCAGGTAGGTGTCAGCATCCATGATGACCCTGTTCTTGTTCACTTCCTGAATCTTCGATAGGTTGATGATATAAGAGCGGTGAACGCGCATGAAACTGTTGCGCGGGAGCCGCTCTTCTATTTTCTTCATGCTCAGAAGGACGACCAGCGGACGGTTGCCGTCGTCGAAGTGGATGCGCAGATACTCGCTCATGCCTTCGATGTATCGGATATGGCTGATGTCGACCCTCACCACCCGGTGCTCGGTCTTCAGGAAGAGGATGCCGTCGTCGGCATCGTCGATGGCGGCTGGCGCTGCTGCCGTTCCGTTGGCGGCGTTGATGAGGTCGTACTGCCTTTTCACTTTGTTGGCTGCCCGCTTCATGTCATCAAGCCCGAATGGCTTCAGCAGGTAATCCACGGCATCCACCTTGAATCCGTCGATGGCGTATTCGGAATAGGCTGTTGTGAAGACCACCAGAGGTGGGGCGGAGAGTGATTTCACGAATTCCATCCCATTCAGGTCTGGCATGTTGATGTCGATGAAGATGGCATCGACCATCTCTTCCTCCATGATGCGGCGTGCTTCGATGGCACTGTCGCATGACCCTACCAGTTGCAAAAACGGTATTTTCTGTATGTATGAGGCCAGTTGCTTGAGGGCAAGGGGCTCATCGTCTATAGCCAGGCACCTGATCATAACCGAAAGTCTTTTTCTTCCAATAACGTCAAAATGCCTCTTTTATTATCCTTTTTGCCTCATCATTCTCTCTCTTCATCCTTCACGTAGGAACGGGATCTCCAGTTCCACCTCATAACTGTCGGGGGCATCGTGGATGTCGAGCCGGTAGTCTTTCCCGTAAATCAGGTCAAGACGCTGCTGGGTATTCGCAAGTCCCACGCCGCCGGCTGTGTCTGGATGTGATCCGCTCTTGCTGTTGCTGCACTGAAACCTCACGCGCGTCTCGCTCACGGTCATGCTGATCTTGATGAATGTATCCTTCTTGTAGCTGACACCATGCTTGAACGCATTCTCTACAAAAGTGATGAAGAGCATGGGCGGTATCATTTTGTCGGGGATGTCCTTTGGCATGTCGGTCTCTATCCTCACTTTGTCGGTATAGCGGAGCTTCATCAGTGTGATGTAGTTGTCGATGAAGTCCATGTCCTTCGACAGCGGCACCTGGTTCCTGGCTCCATCGTAAAGCACGTATCTCATCATCTTCGAGAGTTCCACGATACTCTTCTTCGCTTCTTCTGGATCGATGTCTACCAGGGCATGGATGTTGTTGAGCGTGTTCATGAAGAAGTGGGGGTTGATCTGATATTTCAGGTATTCCAGTTGCTGCACAAGCCTTTCTTTCTCCTGCTTCTCCAACTTTCTGGCATCCTGCGTGGTCTTGAAATACAGCTTGATGCCGAGGTTCATTCCGATCATGAGGATGATGACGATGAGGGCCACGATATCTTGCTGGCCGAGGATGAGGGGCGGTCCGCCATGGCCTCTGTCAAAGGGTCTCTCGTGCTGGTGCTCAGGTCGTTCATGACCTGGGTCAAAGGGCCTTTTGTCCATCTCTTCAAATCTGTCGAAGGGGGATCCGGGGGGAGGTGGCATCTTGCTGAAATGGTCGTTGCCATGGGGTGCCATGAAACCGGGACCTTCTTTCATGTCTGGCTTCTGATGGCACTGGTAGAGTTGGAATACGGTGACGACGCACAGCATCATTATGCCATAAAGCAGCGTCTTCTTTTTGTAGACCAGCAGAGGGGCGATGATATAGTTGTGGATGAGGAATACGAGGAGATAGGGTATGAAGATATACCACGACCTGACTACTTCGTTCCAATTGAAGGTCAGTGTGCTGTCGTCGCTCATCCTGAGCAGCATGCTGATCACAGGGGTCAGGAGCAACAGTCCCCAGAAACCTAAGTAAATGAGGCTTTCTTTGATCTCGTCTTTTTTCATGGTTGGGCGTAAAGTTGTTTCATAGACATTTCGTATTGGTGATGGGATGCGTGTGATGAAGAGTGATGGTGGCTCTGCCGTCTTTTCTCCGGCGGAGCCACCGTATGTGGTTATCTGAATCCTCCGGGTCGGCCACCGCCACCTCCCATGCCGCCTGAGTAGTTGGAGGTGGTGACGACGTTGCTGAGGGTCAGGGTGGCAAGGGCACTGCCGCCGCTCACGGTGGCCCCCGTCACATAACCGTCGAAGTCTGTCCCGCCGCTCACGCTGCTGCCTGCGCTGATGACGTAGCTTTTGCCTGTAGTCATGCTGGGCGACGACATCAGCAGCGTGTATTGGTTGTAGGAGCGCGGCACTTTGAAGGCCAGCACATTCTTGCCGTCGCTGTTGGCCAGTGTCAGGTAGGCGTTGGCGGAGATGTTGCTGCCTCCCACGACGGCCACTGCCTGTTTGCAGGTGCTGCTCGATGGGGTGGAGGTGCCGCCGCCGATACCGATCACGGTGCCGCCAGTGATGGTGAAGGTGTTCTGGTCGCAGTCGAAACCGTCTTCGGGTTGTGTGGTACCGCATCCGATAACCACGCCTCCGGTCACGGTCAGTTGTCCGTTGGAGTCAATGCCGTCGTTGTTGGTGGCGTAGGCGAAAGTGTATCCGCCGTTGATGTAGAGTCCTTTCTTCGCGTTGATGGCATCGTCGTAGGCATACGACTCCACGCAGCCGGCATTGATGTTGATCACCGATTTGCTCTCGATACCTTCTGCACCCTCACCTCCAGTGGCGCGCACGGCCACGGCACCTCCGTTGAAAGTGATGTCGCCGTCGGCCTTGATGCCCTTGGGTGATGAGCTTTGGTTGCCATAAGCGTATTTCTTTCCTGTCGTGATCACCTTCACCGTGCCGCCGTTGATGGTGATCGCTGCGTCGCAGTTCATGCCTTTTCCGCCGGCTCCCGTACTCTTGAGGTAGATCTCGCCGTCGTTGATGGTGATGCCGTAGTCTGCCTTGATGCCGGCTGAGGCTTTCGTGTCTTTGTCATCGCTGTCATATTCTCCGCCACCGGTGGTGATGACGGTCGTGCGTCCTCCCTTGATCACCACCAGACTGTCGCTGTTCAGGCCCTTGGCGGCTGTGCCGGAGGTCTCGATGTTGATCACACCGCCGTTCACATAGATGGCGTCGTTGGCTTTGATGCCGTTGCCTTGGGTGGCTTTGATGTGGATGTTGTTGCCCGGGCGCAGCAGCACGTAGTCGTCTGATGCGATGCCCGATTTGCAGTTGGCTTTGATGTCAAGCATGCCTTTTCCGCTGAAGAGCAGCTTCCCCTCACTGAAGACCGTGCCTTTCATGTCTTCGTCGCCGCAGGGCGTGTACGTCGTCCCGTCGGTGAGCGTGTTGGTCGTACCGTCGGCGATGACGAAGTAGCCGCGTTTTTTGCTTTGGCTGTTGATGGCCGGACCTGTGGTGTTGGTGATGTCTACGCCGTTGAGCACCACCTTGTATTTCTTCTCGCTGTAGATTTTCAGTCCGCCGTCGCTGGTTGTCCCACTCAGTTCATAGCAGGCTTTCACGCTGGCTTTCACGGTCACATGGGCTCCGTCGGTCTCTACTGTGATGCCGTCGGTGGCACCGATCACCGTGGCACTGCTGCCGTTGAAGGCGATTCTCACCGTCGTGTCGAAGGCGTTGTTCTCGATATAGTCTTCATCATCTGCGTTCACGGTCTCTTCCTCGTCGAGGCTCGCGGTGTTGATGCTGATGTCAAAGGACGTGAGGTCGCCGATGGAGGCCGTCTGTCCGCTTGTGTCGCCTCCGGGGGTGGCGTTCGGCATGTCTTGCCATTGTTCTTCCATCTCCGAGAACATTTGCTCGTTGTTGGTACACGATGTGATGGCTATCGTCGTCATCATCGTTAGGATTAGCATGGTTTTCTTCATCTTCGTATCCATTTGATTGTTTCACTCGTTTTCCTGGTTGCAAAGATACTTAAAAGAAGGTGCTCCGAACAAAAACATTCAGTCAATTCCGCTTTTCATTCAGCGAAATTACCAAATGCACATGATTGTCCTGACAGTCTGTGTTGTTTAAAGGCGGGATATTTGTATACTGTTCAAATAGTTTTAGCGGACATCAATAATACGAGATTGAAAGGTGATACTGGGGGCACTTCATTTTGACACACCCTCGTTGCTTTTCTCCCTTCGTGACAGGATTGTTTCGTCACATCACATCGTCTCCCACTACAAGCCCGTTCCCACCACCGTAGGGAATTGTTTTGCAATTCCCAAAACCACGAGGCAAACGCCGCAAGGCTGCGCCACACAAGACCGCAACGCGGTCTCCGCTCTGTAACCCAGGGTACGAGCACAGCGAGCACCCTGGAATCCCATGTCATCTGTAACGGGTGAAAAAAAGAATACCTCATGTCCTAATTCATGGAAAATGTGTACCTTTGTCAGCGAATTTCACGATTGCGAATATGAACAGACAAACAATCATCATCATCATGCTTGTTCTTGTAGCAATGTTGGGACAGGCACAAACTAAGGTTTGGAACAAAATTGTTACGGGCTACGCAAATGTGCCCGTCATGAGCATCACCAAAGTATCGATTTACGATGACCGCACGGAGGTGTTCTTCCGCCTGGAAGTGCCTGAGCAAGGGGCGGGAGACTCTCTTCCCATCGCCGCAAAACCCACGCTACGTGTCGGCGGGAAGGAATACGCCGTAAAAGGAGCAACGGTAATCTCACTGTCCGAGCCTTACAAAATCCCGGCAGACGGCAAGGTGGACTTCTCGCTTATCTTCGAGCCAATTCCTGCCAACACGTGGATGATCGATGTGGCAGAGCCTGATACTTGGTTCTTTGCCAATGTTCACGATGCGGAGAACCTGCCCACAGGCATTGCCGATACTTACTGGCGCAACGAGGCCACGGGCGACTGGCTCATAGGCTTCACGCCAAAACACGTCATCTTTGGCAATAGGGTGCATGACATCGTCAGACAGACGGAGAAGAAGGATGCTTATGCCTTGACACTCGACAATGGCATCAACGTCAAGGTGAGTAAGATGAAAAAAGGCTTGCGCACCATCGCCATTGGCAACGACAAGCCTATCTCGTGCAGTCCGATAACCGGCACCGCCTTGCCCGACTATCCTACGAAAGACACGCGCAAGGGTTTTGTGGACAATGGCTATAGGGCAGGCGACAGCGTGACGATTATTGGATGGTTGAAGGATATGCCGCAGGAAGTGTGGCAGCGCAAAGGCCGTGAGTTTCAGGTGGGCTTGGAGAATATCTTCAGCACGGAGAATGAGCAAGGGAGTGCATACGCCTTGATGGACTCGTTGGGGCACTTCACCCTGAAAATGCCGTTGGTCAACACCTCGCAGGCCTTCCTCGACTGGGGCAGGTCGAGCAAGAGCACCGTGCTGGAACCTGGCAAGACCTACTTCTTCCTCAACGACTTCAAGACGGGGCAGGTGCTATGGATGGGCGACGATGTGCGCGTGCAGAACGAGTTGCTGGCCCATCCTCATTCGTGGACCACGGCCGAGATAGACCGCAGTCGTCGTGACCTTGACCCCATGGCTTATCTGGCACAAGCGGACAGCGTGAGAAAGGCGCAGATGGACGAGTTGGGGCAATGGGTCGCCAACCACCCCAATCTCTCGCAGCGCTATCAGGACTATGTGGCGGGATATTATCAGAACATCTTGGGCGAGTCGATGACACAGGCCAGTTACCACTTTCCAAACTACGAGATGCCACGGGAATACATGGACTTCTTGGACAAGGAATGTTGGCAGAAGGCTATCAAACCCTATACGCTCTATCGTGACTTCACCTCATTCATGCGCGATTATCTCCGCGAGGTGATGCGCAAACGGGTGTGGAGGGTGAACTGGACAATCTTTGATTACATCGACATGATAGCCTCGAACGATGAGGAACTGTCGCTGCTGAACCGATGGAAGGACTGGTGGACAGATGCCAATGCCAAGGTTGAAGCCGCACCGACGCCAGAAGAAAAGCAGAAGGTGGCCGAAAAACTGAATGCCGACAATGCCGATATGATTGCCGAGGTGGACAAACTTGTCAACGGGCCGAGAGGCAAAAAAGTGCAGAACGGAATCGGTCTCGTCGTCCGGATGAAGCAAGAGGCTTTTGCCCTCGATTCGTTAGGGGCCGACCAAGATTTTAAAGACATCTGGCTCACACGGTTGGCCAATGGGGAGATTGGCAACACGCACATGTCGCTGTCGCCGATGGTCATCGACACGCTGAAGGCTTTGGTCGCCAATCCCGCGGGCATCGCGATGATTGAGAAGCAAAGCAACTACTACCTTGCCATCGAGAACCGCGAGTTCGACAAACTGGTGCTCAAGTCGTCGGACAACCTCAAGGATATTTCTGAAGGCGAGGCGCTGTTGAAGAAAATCCTCGAGCCATACAAGGGCAAGTTCGTGCTGCTTGATGTCTGGGGTACATGGTGTGGCCCTTGTCGGGAGGCGCTCAGCCACTCCACCGAGGAGTACGCCCGCCTGAAGGATTACGACATCCTGTATCTCTATCTCGCCAACAGCAGTCCGCAGACCGCATGGGAAAACGTCATCAAAGAGTACAACGTCAGCGGACCGAACGTGGCCCACTTCAACCTGCCCGACGACCAGCAGGCTGCCATCGAGCATCACCTGAACGTACACGCATGGCCCACCTACAAACTCTTCGACCGCAACGGCAACCTGCTCGACCTGAAGGTGGATGCCCGTGACCTTGAGGCACTGGCAAGTCTGTTGGATAAAATGAAATAACTGAAGTTTCCCACCCTCACAAATAACGTAAAAGTTTTATTTATATGATTGTCCGCATCTTTCCGCAAGCGATTCCCAAAAACTCCAAGAGGGCGGGGTTGCTGTAGGGGTGGACTTTTTGTCCATCCACTCGTCCGTTAGGACGAATGTTTGACACACGGCTTCTTGATGCTACGACGACATAAAGTCGCAACACCAGACCTATTTGCAACGAAATATCACAAGTGCATCTCAATTCATCTTTTACGGAAAGATGCGGATAATCATTTGGCTTGTGTATTGTCACTCATCAGGAAGTAATGACGGTATGCTTCTGTTCGCAGGACAAGCGAAGCGATAACTACTTTAACTACTTAACTACAAAGAAGTTGAACGAATGCGAAATTTGAATATGTAAAAAAAAGATGTTTGCGAAGTCATGAAAAAAAGTTCTGGCCGTCTAAACATTTTGCATGGTCGTGCGTCCTATCAATGATAGACGGTGGAAATGTCTTTCCGCATGCCATCTTCTCTTCCGAAAATTCACTCTGCTAAAGCAATAACCATGAACATCCGTTTCATTTATGGCCTCTTCGGTCTTTTATCGTTGTCGTCCGTTTCGCAGGCCCAACCCAGATATGACTACCAGAAGCTACAAACCGAAAAACTGGATCGTGGCGTAGTCGCACTCAGACAAGATGACGCTCACGTCGTGGTCAGTTGGCGCTCGCTCCTTTCCGACAGTCGTGGTGAGGCTTTTGATGTCTACCGCGACGGACGGAAACTCAATGATGCACCCTTGCAGAAAGGGGGCACTTTCTTCGTCGATGAATGGCCTGCAGGGAAAAAGGCTGTCTATGAGGTCAGAGGAGGGGGGGGTAATGGGTCATTTGTATTGGCGGCTGATGCCCCAACGGGCTACTTGGCCGTGCCGCTCGACAAACCAGAGGGCGGCACCACGCCCGATGGACGGAATTATACCTATTCGGCCAACGATGCCAGTGTGGCCGACGTGGATGGAGACGGACAGTATGAGATCATCCTCAAATGGGACCCCTCCAATTCACGTGACAATGCACATGATGGTTTCACCGGACCAACCCTCTTTGACTGCTATCGGCTCAATGGACTGCGGCTCTGGCGTATCAACATGGGACGGAATATCCGTAGTGGGGCGCACTATGTGCCTTTCATCGTCTATGACTTGGATGGTGACGGAAAGGCTGAAATGATGGTGAAGACGGCCGACGGCACGGTGGATGGTAGGGGGCGCGTGATCGGTGATGCGGAGGCTGACTACCGTCATGGCGTGGTGGAGGCTCTGGCCAATCCGATCGACACCGCAGCTCTCAACCGGATGCGGCGGGAAATGGGACGGGGCGACAGACCACGATGGGGACAGCCGAGAATGCCGCAGAGACCGGCCAAGGAGGGCCGTATTCTCGATGGGCCAGAGTATATTTCTGTGTTCAACGGACTGACTGGCGAGGTGATGGATACTCAGCCTTATATCCCAGAGAGAGGGGATCTCCGCTCTTGGGGGGATGAGAAAGCCAACCGCTCGGAGCGCTATCTGGCGGCTGTCGGCTATCTTGACGGCGTGCATGCCTCGGCCATCTTCTGCAGAGGCTATTACACCCGCACTGTACTGGCTGCATGGGATTGGAACGGACGAGAACTCAAGAGACGATGGGTATTCGATACCAATGAGGAGGCATGGAGAGATTATGCCGGACAGGGCAACCACAACCTGCGGGTGGCGGATGTCGATGGCGACGGCTGCGATGAGATCACCTATGGGGCGATGGCTGTAGACAACGACGGGCGTGGCCTGTATAATACGGGGATGGGACATGGAGATGCCATCCATCTCACGGCTTTCGATCCGACCACCGACCGCTTGCAGGTCTGGGACTGTCATGAGAACAAACGTGATGGAAGTGAATTCCGGGATGCTGCCACAGGGAAGGTGATCTTCCAGATACCAAGCGACCAGGATGTGGGGCGTGCCATGGCGGCTGATATCGATCCCACCAATCCCGGTGTGGAGATGTGGAGTTCCGACAGCCACGGCATCCGCAATATCAAGGGGGAAACGGTCATTGATGGCAAAAGACCGGGCGATGACAACCACTCCCATGCTATGGGTAACGGGGTGAGGGTGTCGGTGAATTTCGGCATCTGGTGGGATGGCGACCTGCTGCGTGAACTGCTCGATCATGAGACCATCACCAAATACAATTGGGAACATAGGTCGGTGGATGTGCTGATGAGGATGGAGGGCTGCCAGTTCAACAATGGTACCAAGTCAAATCCCTGCCTGTCTGCGGATATCTTGGGAGATTGGCGCGAGGAGGTGATCACTCGTGACCGTGCATCGCAGCAACTGCGCGTCTACGTGACGACCATTCCCACAGAATACCGCGTCAACTGTCTCATGCAGGATATCCCTTACCGACTGTCGGTGGCCTCAGAGAATGTCGGCTATAACCAACCTCCTGAGACCGGATTCTATTTGGGACCTGACAAGACGGATTATCTGAAATGAACCCGCGGCATCACTGAAAAAGGAGAAGAGCTGTCTTGCCCTTCTCCTTTGCATATTATGAAATTTGTGTTGGTCTCTCAACCGCCTGCAAAGATAATGATTATCGGAGTTCTTGAAAAATAAAACCGACGTTTTGTTTCACGATTTTTTTGTCTGAAACAGAAGAAAATCGCTTCCGCTTGTTTGAAATGTAGAATAAATCGTATATTTGCATGTTGATTGAAACATGGAAAAGATATTCTTCGTATGACTTACACCATATTATTCTCTCTGCTCGCCGCTGCTGTCGGTGCTGCCATCGCTTACCTGGCGGCGCGGGGCAGGATCATGAGCCATGAGACCAAGGCTGAATTGCTCAAAGGCGAGAATGACGAACTGAGAAAAGAGGTCGCTGAGGGGAGGAAAGCCGTGGCCGACCTCTCCGACGAGAGGGCATCACTGATGTCGAGACGTGATGTCTTGCAGTCGAGGGTGGATGGATTGATTCAGCAGATGGAGGCCTTGCACCAGCACTATGAGAAACAGCTTGCCAAGTTGGAGGAACTGCAGGCTGAACAGATGGACCGCCAGTCGGCCTTGATCCGTGAGCAGATCAACTCGGCCTCGGAGGAGATCCTGAAAAAGCGCTCGGAAGAACTTTCTACTGCCAACCACGACCAACTCTCGGCCATCCTGCACCCTTTTCAGGAGAAACTGAGCCAGATGCGTGAGGCCGTGGAGCGCAGCGACCGTGAACACACCACCACCATGGAGAGGCTCGACGCTTCGATCAAAGCCAATCTGCAACAAGCCCGGGAAGTGGGGGAGAGGGCCGACAAACTGGCGCAGGCGCTCACTGCCGACAACAAGGCGCAGGGGAATTTCGGTGAATTGCGTCTGAGGACCTTGCTGGAGAGCATGGGCTTCGAAGAGGGGATGCAGTTCGAGGAACAGGTAACGCTGAAAGATGAGACGGGCGGGGTCATCCACGAGGAGGACAAAGGCAGAAGGATGGTGCCTGATGTCATCCTCCATTTCCCCGACAAGCGCGACGTGATCATCGACTCCAAGGTGTCGATGAAGGCGTTTGAGGAATATTTCCAGACCGACGATGAGGGACAGCGACTCGGCGCGGCCAAGCGGCACGTCGCCTCTGTGCGCAATCATGTCAGGGAACTGGCGCATAAGAATTATAGCCGATATATCCACGGGGGCAGACAACGGCCTGACTTCGTCATCATGTATGTCTACAGTGAGAGTGCCCTGCAACTGGCGCTTACCCATGACCCATCGCTCTATCGGGAGGCTTATGACGAGGGGGTGATCATCTCAGGCAGCCAGAATATGTATATGATGCTGAGGGTGCTGGAGATGACTTGGCGACAGGTGAGGCAGGCCGAGAACCAGGAGGAAATCATGAGGGCGGCCGACGAACTGGTCAGCCGTGTCCAACTCTTCTATGAGCGTTTCCTCTTGGCCGACGAACAACTCAAGCGCACGCAGGAGGCTTTCAATAAATTGAGGACGACCACGGCGCCTACCGGCGCGAGTATCGTCACTGCTGCACATAAACTCCTGGACTATGGGGCCAAGGAGAACACAAAACGCCGGCACCGCCTCCCCAAAGCCGCCGAATCGGATGGTACCCAAAACATGAAATGATGTCCCGGTGTACGTGTGTCACAAAAGGGCGAATGTGGCATTTGACTCCTGTTACACCTGCTGAGGTGACTGAGATTTGCCGGGCTGCGACGATGTGTCGCTGCCGTTTTCCTTCATATACTGCGACGGCGTGACACCGTATTTCCGCTTGAAAGTGTTGGTGAGGTGGGCATGGTCGGTGAAACCGCAGCGCAGGGCGATGTCGAGTAGGGTGAGTGGCGGCGTGACGCTCAGCAGACGCTTCACCTCACGCAGACGGATGTCGAGGATGTAGGCGGCTGGTGTCATGTCGATGACGGCACGCAGCTTGCGTGCCAACTGCGAACGGCTCATGCAAAGTTCCGAGGCCACACGCTCGGTGCTGCAGTCGCCATCGGCCATCAGTCTTGGCACAAGGGCTTCGAACCGGTTGATGAATTGCTCGTTGGCCTGACGCACATTGCGCTCGAAAAGTGTCTCGGGGCTGGTGTCTGGAGCTTGGGGCTCGGACACGATGCCCAGCTGCATGGAGAACTTTCGCTGAAGCATTTGCCTCTGCTCCAGTAGTTTCTTCACCCGAAGCACCAACTCGTCTGAGCGGAATGGCTTGTAGAGATAAGCGTCGGCTCCTGCGTCGATACCCGTCAGACGGTCGTCGTCGGTGGCCCGGGCTGTGATGATGATGATGGGGATGTGGTTGGTCAGTTCATCGGCACGCACCTGCCGGCATAGTTGCAGGCCATCTACGTCGGGCATCATGATGTCGGTGACGATCAGGTCGGGCATCAGTTGGCGTGCCCGTTCAAGTCCTTGACGCCCGTTGGAAGCGTAGGCCACTTCATAATGGTCGCTGAGCACACGGCCAATATAGTAGGCCACATCCGGGTTGTCTTCCACCACAAGGATGCAGGTGTTTGTATCTTCCGAAGGTCTGTCGTCTGGCTGCGGCACGTCGTTTTTGGCAGGCAGGTCATACATCTCAGTCACAGCAGACGGCTGCTCCGGCAGGGCTTCTGTCCCTGCTTTGTGGCGTAGTGGCATCCGCACACGGAAGACCGTTCCCTTCCCCGCAGTGCTCTTCACGCCGACCTCGCCGCCCAAAGCCTCTGTCAGTTGGCGTACAAGTGCCAGACCGACACCGGTTCCGGGCATCGTGTGGTTGCTGCCCTGGAAGAAGGGGTCAAAGATATGAGGCAGGTCGTCGGGCGTGATACCACATCCGGTGTCGGCGACTTCAACTACCCAGTCTTTCTTCTCAGTAAGTATGGTGACGTCTACTTTGCCGCCCGCCGGTGTGAACTTCAGCGCGTTGTAAAGCAGGTTGCTGACGATCTTCTGCACATAGTCGGGCATGAAGTCTGTGAGCACTTCGCTGCTCTGTGGATGATAGCTCAGCGTCACGCCGTTGGCGTCGGCCAATGGGCGTGCCGTCTCCAGCACCATGCTGACGAAGGTGATCACATTGCCTCGCTGCCATTGGAGGCTGCCTATGTTGGAGGAGGCTCTGGCAATGTCGAGCAGTTGGTTGACGAGGGTGAGCAACTGCTGACCGTTGCGCTCGATGAGAGTGAGACCTTTGGCGGTTTCGTCGTCGATATCGGGGGCATGCCGTCCGTCGTTGGAGCCTGTCGACTCGCTCAGCCGGTGGGAGATGCCAATGATGACGGTGAGAGGGGTGCGCAGCTCATGGGTGACATTGGTGAAGAAGGTGTCGCGTGCCACTTGCAGTTTGCGCAGCGTACTGATGACGCGTTTACGTGTTCGCGCGGCATAGAGGAGCATGGCGATGACGGCTGCAGCGAACAACAAACCTACGACGAACGACAGGAGGATGATGCGGTTGACGCGGCGTGTGTTCTCGTTTTCTTGCTTCAATTGTTCGTTGTGAAACGAGGCACTGGCCTCGGAGAGCTTCGTCTGCAGCTCTTCGTTGTAGATGGTGTCGCGCAGCAGCACCGACTGCTCCAGAAGGAGCAGGCTCTCTTTAGGGTCGCTGTCGCGGAGTGCGTCGGAGAGGTTGCGCGACAAGTTGTAAATATCCTGGCGATTGCCATTGAGACGGGCTCGCTCGAGGCCTTTCCTGAACCACTTGGCTGCCTCAGCCTTGTTGTTCTCCTTCATGTAGATGAATCCCAGGTGCTGGCAGACCATCTCGCTATAATAGCTGCCACTCTCAGAAGCAATCCTCACAGCATCGAGCAACACACGCTTGCTGGTCTCCAAACTGTCGGCCAGATAGTAGGTGTAGCCCAGCTGCGCAAGGTGGCTGGCGATGATATAGGGGGCAGAGCCACGGTTGCGGGCTGCGCGATAGCTCTGCCAGCCGTAGTCGATGCTGCGGCGATAGTCGCCCAGGGTGCAGTAGGCTTCGCAGGCGGCGCCAAAGAGGATGTGGATGAGTAGGGTGTCGCCCGACTGGCGGTTGGCCTCGATGGCCTTCAGCACATAGTCGACAGCATCCTGACCTTGCTTCTGATTGGTGCTGAGGAATGACAGGGTGGTGTAGACACGGCTGAGCTCGCGGTAGTCGTTGATGGCCCGGCATGCACGCTCGGCTGCCCGTGCCGTCTCTAATGCCTGCAGGATGTCACCTAAACTGTGGTGAGCTTTTGCGCAGTTGCTCAGCACGCTGTTGTAGTATAGCGGATGATGGTGCTCCAGGAGTGGAAGCGCCAGCTTGGAATAGGCCAACAGCTGGTGGTAGTCTGAAGAGCAGAAGTAATAGCAGACGGCCCCGTAGTAGACCAGGGCATCGAGCGTGTCGGAAGGCATGGTGGGACTGACGGCCTGCGGGGGAGTGAAGTAGACATCCTTGGATAGAAAACTGTCGCACAATTCCTTTGCGAGCGCGTATTTTTGGCTACGTCCCGCATCGGTGTATCGGGAGAGTAGCTGCCCTATCGTTTCGGCTGCGATAAGCGTATGGCTTACAGCCAGGAAGACCAGCAGTACAGACAGTCTGAACACGGTTTCTCGAGTAGTTGTAAGCAAGTGTTTCATGATGGAATAATCTTCGTCCAGTGGCTCCCCCACACTCCTCTAAGAGCACAGACTGGGGGATGTGTATGCGACTCTTCTTTAAAGTGACGGGCAGAGATGGTGTGTGTAACCATTTCTGATCACCTCTCCATGTCTACTCAGCACTTCCGATTTCCTTATTCGTAATTACTCAGCACTCCACTTTCCCTTCTTATGACCATCGGGATTTGTCGTTGTTCATCGGGTTTTGTCGTTGTTCATCGGGATTTGTCGTTGTTCATCGGGATTTGTCGTTGTTCATCGGGATTTGTAATCCCGATGCTGTGAGTATCAGGA
>OCTW013434420.1_pt1 | contig 36233 bp, 32 predicted proteins | sample 1539671 | NCBI WGS metagenome assembly OCTW01 (sample SAMN02144230, study PRJEB22623) | gut metagenome | biome: sheep rumen | host: Ovis aries | place: New Zealand
AGCAATCATGTATGCTAAACTCGCATGGGTTTATGCAAAAGGAATGTGCGGCCTTCGCCGCCGAGTGTATGACCTCCAGTTCGTCTATGTACCCGAAGACAGACTATGGTACATTAACATGCCGTGGCCTGGTGACAGATACAATCTGGCAATGGTTGCAGGGTCTGACCGACTGCTGAGATTTCTCGACAGAAGAGGTGAGGATCGTGTGCGTGCATTGGTGCGTCCTTCGAGGAAACGCAACACGACACTGCGCAAGGAGGGTTGGTTTGAATGTGACAGGCAGTTTTCCGGTCTGTTTCGTGGTGCCACCTATAAGGTGTATGGCCTTGAAGGTTTCTCTCGTGAGATATGGATTTGTCCTGTTACACTTACCGTTCTGGGGCATTATCCGAAATATATCTACATCAAACAAATACCGTTTTCTTCTAGTCGAGGAGATATGAGATTAAGATTTAATTAGTACATCATCTTCTTCCATGGTTTCATTGAAAAGACAGGATTCATACAATAAAACTGTGTTTTCATACAACGTGGCAATAAATGTTTTTTGTAATCAGAAACTATCATTACCTTCGCATCGTCAAAAAGAATTGACCTATGAAATAGTTAATTATTACCATGATGGTATTTAACCAATAAAAAAAGTGAATCATGAAGCAAGGAAAGAAAACAGGATGTATTATTATTTTATTATTACTGGTTGTAGCAGTTGTATTCTGTCTTCATTGGGCATGGAAATACTACCGGTTGCCTGAATTACCTGACAGAAGAGAATACAAGACCATCGAAGAACGAGCTGGAAAAGCGTTGGCTTTTGCTCGTCGTCACAACATGAATGAACACTATGCTTTGTTCGTGGACTATGGCATCCCATCTGGATCACCAAGATTATTTGTATGGGACTTCCACCAGAAGAAGGTCATTGCAAGTACCTATGTGATGCATGGTCCCGGTGGTGGGTCTACAGATAAAAAGCCCCGATTCAGCAACCGGCCAGGCAGTGAGTGTTCATCGCTTGGACGTTTCTATGTTACCAAAGAGCATGGTAGCAGATTGAAATATAGTTTTCGATTAAAGGGAATGGACATAAATAATCAGACAGCCTTTGCACGCGGACTGATGATTCATGGTGCAAGATGGGTTGATAACTGGTGTTGGAAGAAATACATCCCCTTAAACCGCAATTGCTGTCAAGGGTGTGTCACCGTTTCTTCAAGAGGTATGCATTATCTATGGTCGCTAATCTATAGAGAAAAGAAAGCGTTACTGTTGTGGAACTATTGTATGTATGACCAGGATGACTGATATAATCTTCTTATCGTCAAAAAAAGCGGAACCTTCGGATGAAGATTCCGCTTTTGTTTTTTATGAAAGAGCCGTTTAGAACTGCATACTTACTTCTTGCACGAGTTCTCCTAAGGTAGGATGGATATGTACCATATCCTGCAGCTCTCTGACTGTGGTGTGCTTACACATCAGGGCACTCACCTCTTGAACGATGTCTGCGGCATGCGGACCGAAGACATGACAACCGATGATCTTTCCTTCAGCATCAGCCAACAGTTTCATCATTCCGTCGGTCTCATTCATGGCCAGTGCCTTACCGTTAGAACGGAAGAAGCCCTTCTTGCAGACATACTCCATCTCCTGGGCCTTACACTGATCCTCTGAGAGTCCTACGCTGGCAGCCTCGGGATAGGTGAAGATAGCGGCCGGCATGATCGACAGGTCGATATCATCGCTCTTACCCAAGATCTCGTTGACCACATGGATACCCTGCATGGTAGCGGCATGTGCCAGCATACAACGGGCATTCACGTCACCGATGGCATAGATACCCTCTACATTGGTCTGCAGACGGTCATCAACATTGATGCCACGCGGAGAGAACTCCACACCGGCATTCTCCAGTTTCAGGTCATCAAGACGCGGCTTTCTACCAGTAGCTATCAGTATCAGGTCGGCCTCCACACGCTGTTCCTTACCCTTACGTTCGAAGACAACCTCATGACCTTCGATAGCCTTGACACCCGACTGCATGAAGAACTCCACGCCACGTTTAGAGATTGTCTGGCGCAAGCGCTTGGCGATGTCACTATCAATAGTAGGCAGACATTCCTTCAAGAACTCCACCACGGTCACCTCTGTGCCGAAACTGCTGAATACAGAGGCAAACTCCATACCGATGACACCGGCACCCACGATACACAGGCGTTGGGGGATCTCCTTGAGTTCCAACAACTCTGTCGATGTGATGACATGCTCCTGGTCGATACCCGGTATAGGCAGCATCTTAGCATCAGAGCCTGTGGCGATGATGATATTCTTCGCTGTGTATTGCTCCTCGCCAACCACTACCGTATGGGCATCCTGGAAACTGGCCGTGCCATAAACCAAGGTGATGCCCGGTTGCTTCATCAGGGTCTCTACCCCACTGCGCAACTGTTCTACCACCTGTTGCTTACGAGCCATCACCTGTTGGAAATCGACCGTCGGTTCTCCTGTCTGGATACCGAATACCTCCGACTCCTTCAGCGTCAGCATCACCTCCGCATTACGAGCCAAGGTCTTCGTAGGGATACAACCACAGTTCAGACAGGTACCACCGGCATGCTCTTTCTCGATGATGACAACGGAGAGACCGTGGCGTGCGGCATGTTCTGCCGCACGATATCCACCAGGTCCTGCTCCGATAATGATCAGATCAGATGTTACCATGACTATTCTGCCTTTGCTTGATCTTCTTTCAGTTGTCTCCAATTCAGGATTGGATGCTTGGCAGCCAGCACATCGTCCACCCTGCTAATCGGGGTGTTATGCGGAGCTGACTTCACTTCGTCTGGACAATCCTTTGCCTCCTGGGCGATGGTACGCATCACCTCTACGAAGCCATCGATCGTCTCCTTGCTCTCATTCTCTGTAGGCTCAATCATCAGGGCCTCATGGAAGAGCAGCGGGAAGTAGATGGTCGGTGCATGATAACCATAGTCGAGCAAGCGCTTAGCCACGTCCATCGTGGTGACACCCGTTGACTTATCCTTCAGTCCGTTGAACACAAACTCGTGTTTGCATACGGTATCGATCGGTAGTTCGTAAACATCCTTCAGGCGCTCCTTGATATAGTTGGCGTTGAGTGTTGCCAACGGACCTACCATCTTGATATTCTCCTTACCTAAAGAGAGAATGTACGTATAGGCGCGCAGGATCACGCCGAAGTTACCGAAGAACGAACCGATGCTACCTAATGACTTCTCATAGTCGCCAGTCATCACATGCAGAACGCCCTCTTCATCCTCTGTCACACGTGGTGTGGGCAAGAACTGCTCCAATCCCTCGCGTACACCGACAGGACCACTACCCGGACCGCCACCTCCGTGAGGAGTAGAGAAGGTCTTATGCAGGTTGATGTGCATCACATCAAAGCCCATATCACCAGGGCGACAGGCACCCAGCATCGGGTTGAGGTTAGCACCATCGTAATACATCAGTCCACCACACTCGTGAACCATCGCTGCTATCTCAGGGATACGTTTCTCGAACAGACCGAGTGTATTGGGGTTGGTCATCATCATACCGGCCACCTCGTCACTCAGTTTGCTACGCAGGTCGTCTACATCGACAGTACCGTCGGCCAGACTCTTTACCTCTACTACCTCCAGTCCGCAGACAGCCGCAGAAGCGGGATTCGTGCCATGGGCAGAGTCAGGGATCAGCACCTTCGTACGTTTCTCATCACCACGACTCTGGTGATAAGCGCGGATCACCATCAGACCGGTCAACTCACCATGGGCACCAGCACAAGGATTAAGGGTGAACTCACTCAGACCGGTGATGTTAGAAAGCATGATCTGCAGGTTATAGTACACCTCGAGGGCACCTTGACAAGTCTCTGCCGGCTGCAGCGGGTGCAGATCGGCGAAGATCTTCATGGCAGCCACCTCCTCGTTGATCACCGGGTTGTACTTCATCGTACAACTGCCGAGGGGATAGAATCCGTTGTTTACGCCGAAGTTATTGGCACTGTGATTGGTATAGTGTCTTACTACGGTCAACTCATCACACTCCGGAAGAGTAGCCTCGCTTTCGCGCTTGAGTCCTGCGGGCAGGTCGGCCACACTATATTTCTCGTAGGTATTCTTTGGCAGTGAATAACCTTTTCGTCCTTTCTTGGAAAGTTCGAAAACCAAATTACCATATAATCTATTATTCATGACATACCTCCTTTATAGTGTCCACCAATTCATCTATCTCATCCATTGTGCGCTTCTCTGTCACAGCAAACATCAGCGTGTGCTCGTCGATCTTCACACCGGCCATAAAGCCGTTATCCAGGCACTCCTCCTGCAACTCGTCTACATTACCATCGAAGGTAACGCAGAACTCATTGAAGAACGGTTGGTTGTAGGTAAGACGGAAATGTCCTGTCTCCACCAGTTTGTCACACAGATAGTGTGCACCGGCATAAGAGAGGTTTGCAGCCTCCTCAAGACCTTGCTTTCCCATCAGTGACATATATACCGTTACGAACAATGCCATCAAGCTCTGGTTTGAGCAGATATTCGACGTAGCCTTCTGACGACGGATATGCTGTTCGCGTGCCTGCAGGGTAAGCACGAAGGCGCGCTGTCCCTTGGAATCCTTGGTCATACCGACGATACGACCCGGCATCTTACGCATCAGTTTCTCGGTGCAGCACATATATCCTACACCAGGACCGCCGAACGTCATGGGGATACCCAGACTCTGACCGTCGCCTACTGCAATGTCTGCGCCCCACTCTTTCGGAGTCTTCAGCACAGCCAGGTCGGCAGCAATACTGTTGATGATCAACAGGGCTTTCTTCTCATGCAACTCATCAGCCAGACCACTGTAGTCCTCAACGATACCATAGTAGTTAGGTGTCTGCACCAGCATACCGGCAACACCACCGGCATTGAGCTTCTCGGTAAGGTCTTTACGGTCGGTAACACCATCCGTAGCCTTTACCAGTTGGATGCCGATGCCATGATACTTTGCGTATGTCTCAACTACGCGACGAACCTTCGGATCGACCGTCTCAGAAACCAGCACCTTGTCAACCTTCTTACCGGCAGCATAAGCCATCATCACAGCCTCAGCGGTAGCGGTAGGACCGTCGTACATTGATGCGTTGGAGATATCCATACCCGTCAGCTCTGTCATCATACTCTGATACTCGAAGATATAATGCAGGGTACCTTGAGAGATCTCTGCCTGATACGGTGTATAACTGGTCAGGAACTCAGAGCGCTCGATGATGTTGGGCACTACCGACGGTGTATAGTGATCGTAAACACCCGCACCTGCAAAACAGGTAAGACGGGCATTCAACAATTCCTGTGACTCCATGAGTTGGCGGATCTCCTGCTCACTCATGGCCTCAGGCAACTCATATTCGTCCTTAAAACGAATAGAGTCGGGAATTTCAGCATAGAGATCATCCAGGGATGAGAGGCCTGACACCTTCAACATCTCCTGGATTTCCTCTTCCGTATGTGGAAAAAACTTAAATGCCATATGCAGTATTAATGCTCGTTAGCACACAGTTCCTCATAAGCAGCTGCATCCATCAGGTTGTCAAGCTCTTCCTTGTCGGTCAACTCTACCTTGATGATCCAGTTTGCGAAAGCGTCTTTGTTCAACAGTTCGGGCTCATCCTCGAGAGCTTCGTTCACCTCTACGACAACACCACTTACCGGTGAGATCAGGTCGCTGGCAGCCTTTACGCTCTCTACAGCACCAAACTCCTCCTCTGCGGTTACCTCGTCGTCAACCTCGGGAACGTCAACATACACCACATTACCTAATGCGTTCTGTGCATAGTCTGTAATACCGATATAACCGAAGTTACCTTCCACTCTCACGTACTCATGACTCTCTGAATAATAGAGTCCTTCTAAAACTTTTGCCATTTTGTTATGATTTAATTCGTTAATAATATTTTCTGTTTTTATTTCTTATAGTGCTTATCGTAGAATCTCTTCTTGACGATCACGCCGGGGAATACCTTCTTACGGATCTGTACGGCTACCTCGGTGCCCAACTTGGCATGAGCGGCATCTACCAATGCCATACATACGCTCTTACCGGTAGAGATAGAGTTGTAACCAGTTGTTACCTCACCGATCTTCTCACCCTCGAAGAGGACAGCATAACCATGACGAGGAATAGCCTTGTCCTTAAGTTCGATACCGATGACACGCTGCTTTGGACCTTCTGCCTTCTGAGCTGCCAACGCTTCCTTACCGATGAACTCTTCCTTGTCGAGCTTCACGAACATGCTCAGACCAGCCATCACAGGAGTGATGTCTGCACTCAGCTCATCGCCATAGAGTGGCAAGCCCACCTCAAAGCGCAGGGTATCACGACAACCGAGACCACAGGGCAGACAACGGCCGCTGGCCATCAGCTTATCCCACTGCTCACGGATGAAATCATGGCTACCATAAACCTCGAAACCGTCTTCACCGGTATAACCGGTACGACTGATGATAACCTCACCATCCTTAGAATCAACGGTCTTGCAGGTATAGAACACCAGTTCTTTGCAAGGAATGCCAAGCACCTCTTCTACGACAGCCTCTGCCTCAGGTCCTTGGATAGCCAACTCACCGTAATTCTCAGAGAGGTTTGCCAATTCTACGTCAAAACCCTTCGCGTTCTCCTGGATCCAAGCCCAGTCTTTATCAACATTGGCTGCATTGGGAACGAGGAAGAAATGCTGATCGCCCATTTTGTAAACGAGCATATCATCAACAGTACCACCGTTCTCATAGCACATCATTCCATAATATATCTTACCTATTGGGGCGTCAGTCACATCATTGGTGAAGATATGGTTCACAAACTTCTCCGCATCCTTACCCTTTACGGTTACCTCACCCATGTGAGAAACGTCGAAGACACCGCAATGCTGACGTACAGCGTTGTGCTCCTCAATGATAGAAGAATACTGGATTGGCATGTCAAATCCGCCAAAAGGACTGATCAAGGCTCCCAGAGCCACGTGTTTGTCATAAAGACAAGTTTTCTTATTTTCCATTTTAAAGTTGATTATTTGGTTGTTTATTTCATGATCAATGTTATCAAATCTTCTTTCTGTAATCCTTGGATGATATCATCCGTGCCGTCTGGCAAGGCATCTCTCAGGGATTCTATATCCATATGGACATCCTTCAACCTTGCCAACAGACCATTCAGGTCGCCTGTCAGGAAGTAGTCACCCAGAATATTGATGCTCTTGATGATATCATTCTTCATCTGCATCCTGATCTCTAACTCCCCTACTCCCTCGATCCGTCCTTTCTTGACGACCGTATATTGGGGATTGTGACCGTAGATGAACTCATCCGACAGGTATTCTTTCTCCATCTCCTCAATGGTACGTACCGCCTGTGGTGACAGCAAATACTCCTCGGTGCAGAGATGCTCCCTGACGAAACACTTGAAGGTCGCCTGATCGAGATCGATATAATCCTTCAACAAGGCGATATGCTGCCGGACACTCTTCACGCCCTTGCTAATGAGTTTGGCATCGCTGGGGGTGATACTGCCCACCATATTCTCCATATCGGTATCATAGAGCATCGTGCCATGCACAATACTTCTGCCCGGCAGATGATAGAACGCATTGCCGCTGACCTTCCGGTCACCGATCATGATGTCGTTACGACCACTGGCCTTGGCATTAACGCCTAAGAGTCGGAGCACATGAACCACCATGTTAAGATAACGGTAGAAGGTAAAACCTACGTTATCCTCACTGGTGATATAGGAGAACATGATATTGTGCTTGTCGGCATACACACACCCACCGCCACTCTTGCGACGGTACATCTGGATATCATGTGTACGACAGTAAGCGATGTTAACTTCGCTCTCTATCAACTGGTTACGACCGAAGATAACACTGGGTTGCACCTGCCACATAAAAAAAGCATCGCCAATATTCGTATATCTGGCTACGTACTCTTCCATGGCCAGATAAAAGCTTAATCGACGGTCCTTTTCTTCCGGTAAACGAATATAAACCATTGTTATTCTCGATGCATCCCTTATTTGTTGCAAAAATACAAATAAAAAATGTATCCCACAACATAAAACCAAAGGTTTTTGCAACAAGTTCGTTTATCTGAAGATTGATAATTATCAGAATATATAGAAAAAGAATGATTTGCTTACAATCTGAAATCTGTTAACGCATACCACTCTTTTTATTGTAAATAAAAAACTTTAATTCGCTGAACGTTAATTTTTCAAAAATCAATGATCCGCCTCCTATCTTCTCCGCTGCACGTTGGGATTACGTTGTGACAGACATCTCATCGCCTGTCTTTCCAGTTCGTACACCTGTTCTATCTCTTTTTGAGAGAGAAACTTACTATACTCCTCATAGTATTTCTCGCGGATGGCTAAGATACCTCCCGCATGAACAACCGAAAACCTTGTTCCGGATTCTTCTCAATGGCACCTATTATCGTTTCATCACTGACTGTCATCTCTTTCTACTCGTCTTACTGTATAAGACCCATCAAATGGTCAAAAGTAAAATCCTCCCATTAAAAATCACAAGGCAGTCACCTCTATGACAGTCAGAAGCGATCCCTCAACCACAAAACGCACATTCTTATGATTAAAAGACATGCCATAGACCCGACTGCCCTGATGATCAGTAGAATGATAGTGTGGACGGGGATCTAAGGAGAGCAAATCCCTGAGTGTCTGACACTCGTCACCCAGGGATTCTTCTATATCACTGGGGATACGCACTTCCAACTGTTTCCAAGAGGTGGTGTCTGTCATTCCACAACGAATGCCGGTATGACTATCCGTATATTCCAGATAGGGCTTGATGTCATAGATAGGGGTACCATCCATCAGATCGGCACCCGTCACATGGATGACAGGACCGTTCTTCGCATCATAGTCAATACCTTTTATCTTTACCGATGACAACCCGATAGGATTCGGTCGGTAGGGAGAACGGGTAGCAAAGACACCCATCCGTTCGTTTCCACCCAAACGAGGAGGGCGCACGGTAGCCCCGACGGTCGCATGCTTATTAGCAGAGAAGCCCCAAAGTAACCAGAGATAGTCATAACTCTCCAGTCCTCTGACAGCCTCTGCCCGTTGCCATTCGGGTACAAAGACGATCATACCCTCCACATTGTCTACCAGTCCACTTTGACGGGGGATACCAAACTTATCCGTAAACGGTGATTTAAAATAGGCTATAACCTTTAGTTCCATATCGTTAACCCATTATCTTTCTTATAAATACGACATCAGTACATCCCATACCGCAATGATATGGCACACAGAGCCTGCCAAGACAAAGAAATGGAAGACACTGTGCATATACCTGACCTTATTAAAACTATAGAAAACAGCTCCGGTGATGTAGCAAACACCCTCGGCGATGATCCATATCACAGCGGCCGTACTGACACTGTCGATCAACGGTTTGAAAGCCACGAGCACACTCAGTCCCATACCCACAAAACAAGCGGTCTCCATATTACTATGTTCCTTCAGTTTCAGGAAACTGACGATCGTACCCGCTATTGCACACAACCATACAAAACAAAACAAAGCCCACCCCCAATAGCCCTGTTCACGCAAGGCTATCAGCGTAATCGGCGAATAACTGCCCGCTATATGCCAATAGATAGCCGCATGGTCGAACTTACGCCATACCGCCTTTGCCTTCCATCTCCTCGGCAAGGCATGGTACACCGTGGAGGTAATATACGAGCCGAGCATTCCCACGAGATAGAGGATAACGGCCGTACTTGCCCATCCGTCACCACTGCGGAAACACCATATCAGAAAGATAATACCGATAACGATTCCTAACAGGATGCCTGCCGCATGAGAAGAGGAATTAAGGATCTCTTCGTTTTTATTATAACGAATACTCATCAGCTAATCCATTAACAATTATACAGCTACAAATATATAAAAAAACATAGAATATCACAAAAAAATCAATAATCTCTCCAATAATTTAAACTTTTTATAGTTTTTACAATCAGAGAATTGGAAGGCGGCGTGATAGTCAGTGACAGGATGTCGTCTATATCAATAACAATTTTTTTTAACAAATTTATTTAAACAATGCTGATTGAAAAATACGAGGAGGGGGCAGCCGCCAAGCAGGCAACCCCAAGAAAGAACGGGAACAAGAAATGGTGGGCCCTGGTCATCACCTTGATTGTGATCATGTTACTCGCTGTGACCTGTCCTTCAAAAGACGATCACAAAGATGCTCTGAGCGGAGATATAAGCACTGCTGTAACAAATACGATTGTGGGACAGCAGAATATATGGCAGTTGGTGGGCAATTTCTTCGTGTCGAAGATTGTTGACGCTACCTTGGATAGTAACCTGAAATACAGTAACTACCTGGTATGCAGCGTTACACGCGCCGAACTCAATGAGAAGAAATCCATCCTCTCTATCGGCGTACTCAGCCATGTGTTCGTACTCTTCAAGAAAGACGACCTGCAGAAACTGGTTGACAAGGAGGTCGGTAATGCCTGGAACGGACTGATGGGTACCGGAAAAGAACTGTTAGGAATCGGTCGGGAGATGTTACCATCGGCACCTGAGGCACAACAGCCACCCATGCAGCCAAGAGAACCGGCCGATGTGGCCGCACCAGAAAACCCACAGGCACAGCAAGAACAAACGGTTCCTCCTACAGACAACACCCCCAAATCGTTTGAGGACGTCGTTGCCGAGAAAGCTGAGAGGGCTGTACAGAAAGGTATCGACAAGGCTATCGAAGGATTCATTGAAGAACTGCTGAGAAAATAGATAGTGCAATCACTATATAATCAAAAAGAAGGCTGACGGTATTGCTCCGCAGCCTTCTTTCATTTTAATAATCACTCTCTCTCAATTGTTCTCTTTATTTGTTCAAACCACGGTTGTACAGAGTGAGGTTCAACAGTGTCAAGTACTTCTTGTACTGATCTTTATCAAGAATAAACTTCATATACTGAAGATCCTTCTTAATAGCACTGTCAATCATCATTTTCTTTGATCCTTGCTCAACCATAGAGATAAACTCCATATCAGAGCAGAACTCATTGTGTACATCCTTAACGGCCTCTATCTGGTCTTTCGTCAGCTCAAGTGTCTTACCAAGTTGTTTATAATTAACTGTCATCTTATAAGCTTCCGCATTAACAACCGTCTGTTGGTCGTTCTCTTCTGCAAATGTCATTGTCATGCTGAGCATAGCAACAACCATCAAAAACAATCTTTTCATAATCTTACTTTTTTGTTATCCTTTATTATTATTACTTGCGCCACGCCTGGCGCTCTATCATTTTGACGATGCAAAGATAGAGTGAATTCCCGAATCACGCATCACAATTCAACGACTGTGTGCGAAAACACCCTGCCTTTTTGATGTAAATCAAATATAAATACTTTCATTAATTAACAAAACACCCTGTTTTTCTTTAATTTTTATATTTTAGGCAAAACAACTTTCAGATTGTTTAAAAGTTATCCGTTTGGCTTAAAATTTGATTTTTTGAAAACTATTTGGATTATTAATGAAAATGATGTACCTTTGCGCAAATAAATAATCACACAAGTTTTTTATTAAGTAAAGATAGGATGGAAGAAAGTAAGAACAAGTACATCGCTGTAGCATATAAACTGTATACAGATAAAGACGGACAGCCCTACTTGGAAGAGGAGGCGCCCGCTGATCAGCCATTTGTATTTATCAGTGGCTTCGGATTTACCATAGATGCCTTTGAAAAGGAACTGATCAAACTGGCTGAGGGTGATCATTTCGACTTCACCCTGACTAAGGAGCAGGCATATGGTGACATCGACAAGGAGGGTATCGTCGACTTCGACCGGGAGATGTTCTGCATTGACGGTAAGTTTGACCATGAGCACGTAACAGAAGGTGCCATACTGCCACTGCAGAATGAGCAAGGACAACGATTCTTCGGTAAGGTCTTGGAAATCAACGACAGTAAGGTGAAGTTAGACTTCAATCATCCTTTGGCAGGCAAGAGCCTCAACTTCGTCGGTGAGGTGATAGAGAGTCGTGAGGCTTCAGCAGATGAGATACAGTCGGTCATCAACCAGATGAGTGGCGGATGCGGCGGTTGTGGCGGCGGTTGTGGTTCTTGCAACGAGGGTTGCGAGGGAAAAGGCTGTAATTGCAACTAATCCTTATTAGGATGAGAAATACCTTTGGCAACCTGTTTACCCTGACAACCTTCGGGGAGAGTCATGGAACGGCTATCGGTGGGGTGATCGACGGATACCCTGCCGGTATACCCATTGATATGGACTTCATCCAGGGTGAACTGGACAGGAGGCGCCCCGGACAGAGTCATATAACTACCGGAAGGCAGGAAGAAGACCGTGTGGAGATTCTCAGTGGTGTCTTTGAGGGTAAGTCAACCGGTTGTCCGATCGGTTTTATTGTGCACAACAAAGACCATCACTCACAGGATTACGAAAGTATCCGTTGCTTATTCCGTCCCTCTCACGCAGATTACACCTATTATAATAAGTATGGTGTAAGAGATCATCGTGGCGGTGGGCGATCCTCTGCACGCATCACCATCTCTCGCTGTGTAGCAGGTGCCTTTGCCAAGTTAGCACTAAAGAGTTATGGGATCACCATACAGGCATACACCTCACAGGTAGGTGATATCGCCCTGGATAGAGACTATCGGAGATACGACCTCTCACAGACAGAGAAGAATCCTGTAAGATGTCCTGATCCAGAGACAGCCTTTCTGATGGAAAAGAAGATTGCCCAGGTAAAGGCCATGGGTGATACCATCGGTGGCATCATCACCTGTGTGATCAAAGGATGTCCTGTCGGTCTGGGAGAACCCGAATTTGGCAAGCTATCCGCTTCGTTGGGTGCTGCCATGCTTAGCATCAATGCAGTCAAGGGATTCGAATATGGCGATGGTTTTGACTGCGTAAACACGCTTGGCAGTGAGCAGAATGACCATTTCCATAATGACCAAGGAAAGATCTCAACGATTTCTAATCACAGTGGCGGCATCCAAGGGGGTATTACCAACGGTGAGGATATCTATTTCAGGGTAGCCTTCAAGCCTGTGGCAACCGTGATGAAAGAACAGCCTACCATCGATCTGGAAGGCAACCCGACGCGCTTCCGTCCAGACGGCAGACATGACCCATGTGTACTGCCTCGGGCAGTACCTGTCGTGGAATCCATGGCAGCGATGACGATATTAGACAATATTCTACTGTTGCAAAGTGAAAAAACGATACATTTTACACAATAAATGTTAATTTAATTTCTTTTCTTCACGTAATTGAGAATATTGATGTATATTTGCATCGACAATATGGAGCTTGCGAAAGTACCACATTGTCTAGTTAAGTCTAGTTTAGTTTTTGTGTTGGTTGAGGGCGGCTGTTTGGCTGCCCTCTTTCGTTAATAAAAGCCCGTTAAGAAAGAATCCTAACGGGCTGATGACGCAAAACTGTAATATTGAAATATTTTTACGTATTTAATGCACCGATTATTTCGTGAACATCCTGACAGCCATGGGCATCCAACCAGTCATTAATACCGTTGATCACCTTTACCGTTACTGTAGGATCGATAAAGTTTGCCGTTCCTATCTCTATTGCCGTAGCTCCGGCCATCAGGAACGCTATCGCATCCTCAGCATTCATGATGCCGCCTAATCCCACCACAGGGATCTTCACAGCATTAGCCACCTGCCAAACCATTCGTAAAGCAACCGGCTTGACAGCTGGTCCACTCAGTCCTCCCGTGGCTATGCTCAGGATAGGCTTGCGCTTCTCGATATCAATAGCCATACCCATCAACGTGTTGATCAGAGAGACACTGTCTGCTCCTTCAGCCTCTACTGCACGTGCAATATCAGCGATACTCGTGACATTGGGAGACAACTTAACGATCAGTGTCTTGTCATAACGCGCCCTGACGGCCTTAACAACACTGGCTGCTCCCTCACAAGTCACACCGAAAGCCATGCCACCCTGCTTGACATTCGGACAAGAGATATTCAACTCTATGGCAGGGATCTTCTCCAGTTCGTTGATACGTGCGGCACACTCCGCATAATCTTCAGGAGAAGAACCGCTCACATTGACAATCATATTGGTGTCAATAGAAGAGATCTCCTTGTATATATGTTTACAAAAGTAGTCTACTCCCTTATTCTGCAATCCTACACAGTTTAACATGCCTGAAGCAGTCTCAACCATACGGGGATAATCGTTGCCCTCTCTTGGATGAAGGGTGGTACCCTTGACGATAATTCCGCCCAGATCCTCCAGGTGAATAAAGTCTGAGAACTCCAATCCATAACCGAAAGTGCCGGATGCGGTCATCACGGGATTCTTTAACTCTAGTTGGTTTATATTAACATTTAATCGTGCCATATTTTCGATTTTGGATGAGTTTATAACCACAATAACTTCTTAACATCAAAGACAGGACCTTCCTTGCATACGCAGACATTGCCCTCTTTGGTCTTCTCCACGCAACACAGACAAGCGCCCAGGCCACAGGCCATCATATTCTCCAGGGAAGCCTCACAATAGGTATTCACCTGTGCCGCATAACGAGCCACGGCTTTCATCATAGGTAACGGACCGCAGGTAGAGATCTGGTCAAACTGCTCATGCTTGAGGATGGAATGATCTGTTACAAAACCTTTCTCACCGCCACTGCCATCTTCTGTTGTCAGATAGACATTGCCAAAACGCATGAATTCCTCCACCAACAACAGATCCTTGGCTGTACGGGCACCCAACAAGAAAGAAGGAACAGCACCCATATCATGGAGTTCTTTGCCGAAATAGAGTAAAGGAGCGACACCGACACCGCCACCAACTAACAGGAAACGTTTCTCTGCAGCCTGCATGACCGTATCAGGATAGGTAAAACCATTGCCTAAAGGCAAGACGCAATTCAGGGTATCACCGGATTTCAACTTACCCAAGCTACGTGTCCCGTCGCCGACCATAGCCACGAGAAGCCATAATTGGTTCTTCTCGATATCCACATAATTAATAGATATTGGTCGACGAAGGAATGTATGGGATCCATTATTGACAAGCACCTCTACAAACTGCCCAGGTATCATATCTGGTAACAATTCATCATAGGTAAGCTTGATCAAGACATATTTCTCACTTAAGGCATCAACAGAGACGACCCTCAGATCTAACACATATTTATTCATCTTCCACAATTTTCTGCAAAGTTACGAAAAGTCGAGTGAAATGCAAAAGGAAAGCTAGCTTTTCTTTTCATTCCTGAGACGGAGTAACTTCGGCAAAGCCAAAGTCAGATATCAATATGAGGGAGAATCAAAAACCGTGAAACATTATTTTGAGGGTACGAACGACTCCCATGTCTGGTCATCGAAGAACACTCGTATCTCTGTAATCTTTCTTGTTTGTTTGTTAATATTTTTCATTTCCATAGAATAAGGCCTTGAAGACATACTCTCTAGATGTGCTACACGACCGCCCATAGTATTCTCGGGTAGGGAAGACGCTGACTGCTCAAAGTTCAAAGAGGGTTCTTTATTAACTGTTTGTGAGGGCACATCAGACTGATCGGAAGAAGACACCTTATTATTATACATAGAGCCCTCACCAAACATCAACCAATCCGTACTCACATCAGGCAATTTCTTCTTGATCGCTTCCACGATATTTATAGTAGGGCGGGTACGATCATTGAAGATACTACTGAGTGTACCAGGAGCCATTCCGATGAAATTGGCGAACGTTTGCTGAGTCATGTGTTGACTCTCCATTAACAGTCTGATTCTATCTTTCATAACAGTGATAACTATAAAAACGGCCCAAAAGGCACCTTTTCTAAGATTTTACAAAGTTAAATCAATAATTTTAAATATGCAAGAAAGAATGTAGAAAAATTAAATCTACGACGTTTTGTTTTTGATTTTTGAATTTCAAGATTAGAAATTTAAATACCTAAATTTATGAAGAGTGGCTATACACATTTAAATTTTAATATCTAAAGCGTATCTTAGAAAGAATTTAAGGCTTATTTTTAAATAACTGACTATAAATAGAGTAATTATGGATATCAAGACCATAAATAGGTCGAATATGCAAAAATCACATCTAAAGATTCCGCAAATAGGGTAAATTTATTCAAATAATTATCCTAATTCGTTGGTTTTTAGTAATTTACAAAACAAAATAGTAGTATGTATAAATATAGAATATCAAATTCCTGATTAGAAATATTAATTTCAAAACTAATACTCAAATGCAAAAGAAATGGTACTATTTATGTTTTGATGTTTAAATTACACACATCTTTATTCAAAGATTTAAACCTTTATACCTTTGAATCTACACAAACTTAAACCTTAAAAATAATTAAAGCAAAATTTGGAGGTTGGAGAATTTCAAAAAATCGTGAATTTCAAAGTATTCCGAAGAGCAGCCAAAATCTTTTGAAATACGACGAAAATCGAGGCTCTAAATTAGCGGAAAGTCCTTTGTATACACCGTTTTAGGGCAATTTTTCTTGTCTATGAAAAATCGCAATCTAGAAAAAAAGTGGCTAAAAAAAGTGATTATTTAGTGCAGAATAAAGAAAACCAGGTCCTGCAAAAGTTCCTCTATGGGGGTATTTGGATTATCTAAACCCTTACTTTTCGCATCCGTTTCTCTTATCTTCTCGATAATCCTCATCACCTTCACGCCAGAGTAGTTTCTCATGCCGGTGATATATTCGCGTGCTGCCCATCCACTTCTCAACCCCAACCACTGGGCAAGATCATTTTCATTATTCCTGTTGGGAGCATAGTATGACAGCATCAGATTCTGGAAGTAAGAGAAGAGCATAGGTATCAACATATAGGCATTACCTGTGCGTGGATTATTGTTAAAATATTTCATAATACGATTTGCCTTGAGGATATCGTGGTTTGCCACCGCACTCCTCAATTCAAAACCATTATAATCCTTGCTCACCCCTATCTGTTGTTCCACGATCTCTGGAGTTACCTGACGGGCATTGTCAGGCAGTGAGATGATCACTTTATCCAACTCAGATGTCAGTCGACTCAGGTCGGCTCCGATATACTCGGCGATCATCTGTGACGACTTATGATCGATGGTGGCGTTTTTCTGTTTGAGATAATTATCTATGAATGCCGGCAGTTCGTAGTCGCGTTTCTTCTTACTCTCGAAGACCACCCCTATCTGTCTGCATTTTGATACGATCTTCTTCCGTCCGTCGATTGTGCCGTTCTTATAACAGATCACCAGGACGGTGGTCGGCTGCGGATGATCTGCATAGGCATCCAACTGATCCCAATTCTTGATACCTTGTGCTTCCTTAACGATGACGACCTGTCGTTCGGCCATCATCGGATAGCGTTTGGCCATGTCGGCTACCTGTGCTGCCGACACATCTGCTCCGAAAACGATGATCTGGTTGAAGTCGCGCTCCTCTTCACGCAGAGCATGCTGCGAGATAAAGTCACAGATCTGATCGATATAATACGGTTCTTCCCCCATCAGGATATATATGGGAGCGAATGTTCCCGCACGGAGATCGCGCATAATCTGTTCAAAGGTTAGTCCCGACTTCTTTTCAGCCATATATTTTCTTTTCTCGAATTAAATAATTATCTTTGCAAAATAATCCGTTTGCAAAATTAATAAAATGTATTCATTAAACCTACCTCCATACGAGATAAAAATCACAGAAAAAGATAACAAACAGGTTATTTTTGATATTTTGAGGAGGAAATATGTGGCTCTGACACCCGAAGAATGGGTTCGTCAGCACTTCATACATTATTTAATAGAGCACAAGCACTACCCTGCCGGACTGCTCGCCAACGAGATGGAGTTGAAGATCGGTGATAAACGACTTCGTTGTGACACCGTGTTGTACGACCGCACCTTAAAACCGCAGATGATCATCGAGTATAAAGCACCTACGGTTACGCTCAACCAGAAAGTGTTCGACCAGGTGTTTTCCTATAATATATTACTGCATGTGGATTATTTCATCATCAGTAATGGGGTGCATCACATCTGTTGCAAGATCGACAGAGAGCAGCAAAAGTATGTTTTTCTGCAGGATATTCCTGATTATGAGCAACTGTAAAAATTGATAATTGATAATTGATAATTAATAAAGATAATCATCATGAAAAAAGCTATTTTACATAACATCATCACTGGCATAGAGATCAAGGTACATCTCACATTAGATCACCCCGCAGCCTTAGGCAGCGTGGCCGTATGGGTGGACGATGATAACCGTGCGTACTTCCCCGAAGACGAGCGTAACCCCTTCTATGAGATCAAGGAGATAAGCGAAGATTGATTCCCCCGTATAATGATAAGACGATGAGTATCAAGTCATTTCTGAAAGAGTGGACCCTACCCTGCGCCATCACCGTAGGAACACTATGTTATCTGCTGTTTTATTACGTGCCGGCATTAGACGAGTTAGGCAATCAGCTTGGCCCCGTCTTTGACACGATATTCCCTTCCTTGCTGTTCCTGATACTCATGGTAACCTACTGCAAGGTTGATTTCCACCAACTGCGCCCCCACCGCTGGCATCTGTGGGTGCTCGTAGCCCAGTTTATCTTGATTGCCATCAATATCCTCATCATTTTCGAGGTATCCGACAATGCCGAACAAAAGATCCTTTGGGAGAGTGTCTTAACCTGTGTCATTGCCCCCTGTGCCACGGCAGCCCCGGTAGTTACTGGCAAGTTGGGGGGCAATATCAATACCATGACGACATTCACGCTCATCTCCTCCGTCGTGATAGCCATTGTGATACCAGCCGTCTTCCCCCTGCTGGAGTCCGCTGCACACATCTCTTTCTGGAGCGCGTTCCTGATTATTCTCAAGAAAGTGGCCACGGTGGTGATCCTCCCCCTGGTACTGGCTTATATCATCCGTCACTGCATGCATCGCCTGCACAGATGGATCATCTCCCAGCCCGATTTAGGCTTTTATCTCTGGGGCATCTCACTGAGTATCACCACGGGCATCACCGTCAAGAATATCTTCCATAGCAACACCACCATGGCCTTGCTCCTAATGGTTGCCCTACTCTCCCTGATCGTCTGTGTCCTGCATTTCGTTATCGGACGCCTCATCGGCAGGAGATACGGGGAGCATATCAATACCGGTCAGGCAATGTTCCAAAAGAACACAGCCCTGGCCATATGGGTATCATATATGTACCTGAACCCCGTAGCTTCCATCGGTGCCGGCTGTTACGTGCTTTGGCAGAACATCATCAACTCAGTAGAGATATGGGAGTATCATCAAAAGGCAAAGAAAAAATAATTATTACAAATTGCAATTATTTATACCAAAATAGTGATTTTTTGTTCTTAATCCAACTGATTATCAATATTTTTTAATACCTTTGCATGCTGACAGACTGATTTCTATTTGTACCAAACGACACCATGGAACAAGAGAAGATTGATTTAACAGTAGTGCATCGGTGGGATGAGTCATCACTACAGTTGCTTTATAGACATTTCTATAAAGCGCTTGTCGCATTCTCCAATCAGATGGTGAGCAATCTTGAGATTGCCGAGGAATTGGTACAAGATGCCTTCGTGAGTCTGTGGCAGCAGCGTAACACCTTCAAGAACCAAGGTGTGCTCAAAGCCTACCTCTATAATTCCGTGCGCAACAAGAGCATCACCTATCTCCGCCACGAACAGGTAGAGCGAAACCGTATTGAGTCGTTTGAACTCGACTATAAGTTGATGATGGGTGATGAGGAAAGTCCCGACCGTGAAGAGTTGATCCGACAGTTGTTGCTATCGATAGACAACCTCCCACCCAAGCAGCGCGAAGTGTTTTTGCTATCCGTCAAGGGAAAGACCTCTGAAGAGATTGCCCAAGAGATGAATATATCCCCAGAGACGGTAAAGAAGCAGCGTCAACGCGGTTTGAAGCGACTTAGAGAGATGTTGCCTCCGGAAGCGATATTGTTACTTTTTGCATTAATGAAGTAATTTTTCCAAATAAAACGTCCCTTTTTCCTTACTTTTTGCGTATTAAGGCATAAAAGTAAGTAAGAATGGAAAAACAAAATAGTTTTCAAGAACAGAAAGAACTGATGGTTCTTGCTGATATTGACGGCGACGAGTTGAATGCCCGATACCAAGCGTATAGTAGCATTGACGACCAATCATCCCTACAGGCCATACGTCAAAAGGCACATATTGAAAGACACCGATCATCAAGAAAGTATTTACGTTATGCCGCAGTAGCACTCCTTTTTGTCATGGGAGGTGCCGCTTATTGGTATTCTCAATATACCAAGGTAACACCGCCAGAGATACCCCAAGCCGTACAACTAGCCATGAAACAGAGCACCGACAGTGGCAAGCAGGATGCTGTTATCAGTAAGTTGGAGATAAAAAGAGAGAACGCCGATAGTAATCATGACGTAATAGACGACAAGGAGGCTATTTCTCCTGCAGAAGGAAGCAGTCTGAACAGTGTTTCTGAATCGGAGGTCATTCAGTCGCTTACCAAAGAACAGTTACTGGCAGCCCGCCGAGTCACTACCAAGCACGATACAGAGTATTGGGTGACGTTAGACGATGGCACTTTAGTACACCTTAATTATAATACACGCCTGATACACCCGGAGAGGTTTGGCCGTGGTGACCGTAATGTGATCCTCGATGGCGAGGCCTATTTCATGGTGGCTCAGGATAAGAGTCGCCCGTTTGTGGTGCATACACAAAACGGAGATATCAAAGTGTACGGCACAGAGTTTAATGTCAACACGGACGCTTCGTCAACAACCGTCGTCCTTGTCAAAGGCAGTGTCGGTTTGACCTCTGCGAAAGGCATAGAACTAAGGTTGGAGCCCGGACAACTGGGTGAGATGAAGGCAAACGAGATCGAATTGGTTGACAAACAGGTAGAGACAGATATCTATACCTCATGGAATGAAGGACACTATAAATTCAAGGATTGTCGTCTTGACAAACTGATGCAGATCCTTGGACACTGGTATGGCATGGAAGTGGAGTTTGAGAATTATCAAAACCGCAGTATCCCCTTTACCGGCAGTATCAATAAATACAAGAGTATCACTCCTGCCCTTCATGCGATAGAATATGCTACCGGACTGACCATCACGGTAAAGAACAACCATATTGTGATCAAATAGAATTCAATAATTATATGTTTAACTCCTAAAAGAAAGACAAATGAGAAAAAAGAGAGTAATTCTCCTTTGTGCATTGATGGCTTGGATGCTATCAATAATGGCACAAGGCTCAAGCGATCAGAGGGTGACTATCCATCTGGAACGAGCATCGTTGGGAGACTTCCTGAACGAAGTGAAACAACAGACTGGTCTTGATTTTATCATGACAAGTGGTTCTGAGCGCAGCAACACAAAGGTGACAGTGAATGAAACCAATGCCCCACTGAGAACAGTATTAAATAAGGTGCTGGGTAGAGCTGGGTTTAACTATGAGATTCGCGATGGCTTTATCGCACTGAGCGACAAACAAAATGGTGGCACCAAACGAACGATTGGAGGACGTGTGATCGACCAGAGTGGAGATCCGCTGCCAGGTGCTGTCGTCAGCGTGAAAGGACATCAGATACGAACCATCACCAACAGTGACGGACGTTATAATCTGGAGATTCCTTCCGGTGACTGTACATTGGAATTCACATTTGTGGGAATGAGACCAGAGCAGCGCACTGTCAGGAGAGGAACCGGGCTAACCGCCCTCAATGTAGCCATGCGTAACAACACGGAGTTGGACGAGGTCGTCGTTACAGGATATCAGGAACTGGACCGCACACGTATCGCCGGTTCTGTAGGCCAGGTACAAGCAAAGGATCTGGATCTGAACGGTATCAACACGATAGAACAGGCTCTGCAGGGAAAACTGGCCGGTGTTGCCGTACAGAACCAAAGTGGTATGGTTGGAGTAAGACAAAAGACTCGTGTTCGTGGTACCTCTACCCTCTTAGGTAGTCAGGAACCTATCTGGGTAGTTGATGGCGTAATCCAAGAAGATCCTCTTCCATTCAATGCCTCGGAATTTGACACACAGGGTGGTATCAGTGAAGATAACTTCGACTATATACGTAATTTCGTAGGTAACAGTATCTCCTGGTTGAACCCGATGGATATCGAGAATATCACGGTATTAAAAGATGCCTCTGCCACCGCTATCTACGGTGTACGCGCCGCTAATGGTGTGATTGTCATCAAGACAAAACGTGGTAAGACGGGCACGATGGCTGTAAGTTACTCTGGTGGCCTTACTTTTGGTGAGCGTGTCAGCTACAAGGCACTGGAACGCATGAACTCTTTACAGCGTGTCGCTGTATCTAAAGAGATTTTTGAAAGAGGACTTTCCTCTAACTTCACTCCAAGTATTGGCTATGCCGGTGTCCTGAATGATTATCTGTTCGGCAATATTTCTGAATCAGAATATGAGGCAAAGGTTGCTCAGTTAGAGACTCAGAATACAGACTGGTTTGATCTGTTATTCCGGAATCCTGTCAGTCATCACCATAGTGTCAGCTTCAATGGTGGAACGGAGAAAGTACGTTATTACTCATCGTTGTCATACAACAAAAACAATGGTACAGCCAGAGGCAATGGAACAGAATCGTATGGAGCACATGTGGGATTGAATATGGACTTCTCCAGAAAGTTCCATGTTAACTTCGACCTTAACGGATCATATGCGAAGACCACCTCTTTCTTTAATAGTGTCTCACCTTACACATATGCCTTCAATACCAACCGTGCCATTGCAGCCTATAATGAAGATGGTACGCTGTTCTACTATCCGGAGCGAAGCAACCAATTTAAGTACAATATTCTTAATGAACTCGACAACTCTGGAAACAAGAATAACAATCTTGCACTCAATGCAAGCATGAATGCTTATTATGATATCACACCAGACATCAAGTTTAACACCTTGTTTAATGTGAACATATCGAGCGTTAGAGGTGAGAGTTGGGCCACAGAAAGAACGAATTACATCACAAGAATCCGCGGTTACGAGTTCGGAACAGCCCTTCCGACATCCGATGAATATAAGGGTTCTCCTCTGCCACAAGGCGGTCTGCTCAATACTGATAACACGACACAGAAGAGTTGGGGATGGCGCAATTCACTGCAATACGACAAACTGTTCAATAACGTGCATGCCCTAACAGCCATGCTTGGTATGGAAATGTCAAGCACGAAATATGATGGATACAGAGATGGACGCTACGGTTATCTGCCCGATAGAGGTAAAGCTTTTGCCACCGTACCTGCAGCATTGACAAACAGCTATTCTGGTGCCTTGTACAATAATGACTTGCTGACCGGAGGAAACACCATTGCTGGTGGATATGCTATTTATCCTAACGTAACAGATACTAAATCAAACCGGATAGGACTATATCTTACTCTGAACTATGCTTACGACAACCGCTATGTGGTGAACTTCAGCGTACGTGGTGATGCATCCAACCGCTTTGGACAGTTTCATAACGAGAAGTTCAATCCTGTATGGGCTGGTGGTTTACGCTGGAATGTTGCCCGTGAGAAATGGTTTGCCAAGCAACATATTGTAAGTGATCTGGCCCTGCGTGCCAGCTTCGGATATCAGCGTAATATGGCCAGCAACTTCAGTCCCGCACTTATTGTAAAAATGCCCCGAAGTGGTGCTCTGTCACAGAATATTGACATTCGTACAGGAGAATATAAGCTCAATATCTCCAACCTGCCTTATGATGATCTGCGCTGGGAGAAGACCTTCTCACAGAACTACGGTGCAGACTTCGGTTTGTTCAACAATAAGATCCGTGTTAGTGTAGAGTATTATTACAAGAAAGGTACTGACATTATTACGACAGTGGCACTCCCACGAGAATACGGAATTGAGAATATGCCTGTAAATAGTGGTAGTGTAGAGAACAAAGGTTATGAGCTGACGCTCGGTTTCACACCTATTCGTACGAAGAACTTCACATGGAATGTGGGTATAAACACATCAAAGAACCTCAACAAGGTAACAGACGTGGGTATTCAGAATATGCATTGGAAGAATACAACCACCGGTAACTACTATAAGAGTGGTTATGCTGCAACTTCATTCTGGGCATTCAGATACGAGGGCGTTGATCCACAGACAGGTTATCCGATCATCAACTTAGAGACAGAGAAAGGTGCTGATCTGACAGATCCTACATCTTATATGACCTATGTAGGAAAGCTTGACCCTGATTTTACAGGCGGTCTTAGCATGTCATTCAGATATAAGAACCTCACGCTGTCATCAAGTCTGTATCTCCAGTTGGGTGGAAAGAAATTCCTTACATCAGCTTTTGAGTCACTGCAACTTCCCTCTGATTATGAGAACATGTCCACAGAACTGCTGAACCGTTGGACACCAGATAACCCGACAGCTGATTTCCCAGGTCTTCCCGACCGTTATATACAGAACACTACGTTACCTGACGGTTCTTATGCTACCATCTATGAGATGTTCAACTTCAGCGACAAACGTGTGGTAAGCGCATCATCATTGCGTTGTAACAACCTCTCATTGTCATACTCTTTCGATCCTGCATGGACTTCAAGAGTTCTGCATGTACAGTCAATGTCACTTGGTGGCAGTATCTCTAACCTCTTCGCTATCAATAGCAAGGATTTTAAAGGTCGTGATGCAGAGGTTGCTACAGGACAGCAGCCACGTACCCGCTCTGTCTCTATCAGTCTGAATGTTGCATTTTAATTGAAAAAGAAATGAAAATTATGAAATATAGTTATATCGTTCCTGCTGCTCTTTTATTACTTTCCAGTTGTGGAGATTTCCTGGAAGAGTCCAGTCAGGATGAGATCCGCCCGACAACGGTTGAGGATCTGGCTTCTGTAATGTATGCAGAGGCATATCCACAAAACACCACAGAAGATGCCTACCTGATACTTCTTACTGATGAGGTCCAGAGCAACGGATTGTCTATTGATCAATATGCAAATGCCTTTGAATGCGGTCAGAATGTATATTGCTTTGATCCGGAAATGTTCGATGGTGTGAAAACCTTTGTCAATGATATGAATTCCTGGAAGAATTATTACGACAGGATCAAAGGTTGCAATGTCATTCTCGACTATGCAGAAGAGATGAACGGCAATGAGGATGCTAAGAAGACAATGGTAGGACAGGCTCGATTACTCAGGGCTTTCTATTATCTTAAATTAGCAGGCATCTACTGTCAGCCATGGCAAAACGGCAATCCCGACACCAACTTAGGTGTACCCCTCATCACCAGTTCACACGTCAGCGATGTACAGCCTGCACGTAACACACTGCGTGAGACCTATGACTTTATTGAAGATCAATTAAAGATAGCTGCCCAAGAACTGGATGGTTTTAAACCGACAACTGTTTATCGCGTTACCAAGACGGTGGCTGATGTTCTTTTGGCACGTCTCTACCTGTATAAGGAGGAATGGGAAAAAGCGGCTGAATATGCGACAAAAGCAATCAATGAAGGTCCCCAGTTGACGAATTTCTCACAGCTCCTGTCGGTTTACAAGAGTGTCTACGACGTAAGCAACAGTAGTGAGGTGGTATGGAACTACGGTGGTATCATCTATAAATCTATCTATTTCAACAGTGGACAGATGTATAATGGTAAATTCCCTTATTCCGGTACTCCGGAGTTGTTAGCCATGTATGATCAGGTAAATGATATTCGCAGACAGTACACCTATGTGCAGGTTTCTACCTATTCTGGTGATTATTATTACAAGATAAGGACATATAACGGCAATGACGGTGAACACGGTATCCGTATGGCTGAAGCCTATTTGATTCGTGCTGAGGCCTACGCTCGCACAAATCGCGTTTCAGAGGCACTCAAGGATATCAATGATCTTCGTGAGTCACGTTACAGGGCTGGTACATATGTACCTGAGACGATCACCGATGCTAATGAGTTGTTAACGTTTATTTTGAAGGAGCGCCAACGTGAATTTGTTTGGGAAGACGGTTTCCGCTGGATGGACATCAAACGTTTGGGACTCAACGTTAAACACACATTTATCGATGAGAATGGTGTATCAACAGAATTCGAACTGAAAGCCAATGATTTACTCTATGCGCTGCCTATTCCTCAAGACGCTATCTCTAAGAACAAGAATCTGATTCAGAACCCACGTAATTAAATTCCTGAAATTATGAAAATAAAGTATTCTATTATATTAGCTTGTGCAATCACACTTTTATCAAGCTGTGATTACAGCGAGGATGAGCTACAGCCATCAAATGAAAAGACAAGTTATTCTGTTCCTCAAGGCAACCATCCCTACGACCAGACCATTGTCAACATCTTTAACAAATACGGGACCTATATTCTCTATGACTTTACAGACAAAGATGCCTACTGGACTCCTGGTGGATGGCTAAACGGCATGGAAGGAGAGTATAAGCAAGATGGTACTGGCGGTAAGGCTGGATTCACCATGGTAAAAGCAGATGAGAATTATGTCGGACAACAACTTGATTTGTTGCAACAGACTTGGTTTGGAAAATTCAATGACAAGATGCTCGATGACCTGCTTCCTACCAAGATTCTTCTTTGTTCTGAAGTGAATGAGATTGTCAATCAGTACGGATGGGATGCAAACGGCTATTGGTCAAAGTATCTTCCAACTCCTGTTAATGCTTGGTACAACTACGACAACATCTGTGTTAATTATGGTAATGCAGATGTGCAGAATTTGACAGACGCACAGAAGAAACAATTCAGTACCGATGTCATCATCGAATGGATTAAGTACATGAATGCCCGAAAACTCACTGTTCCCGATGAATTTGCCACAAGCGTTGACTATTCTAAAACATCGAACATCTACAGTCCGAAAGAAGCTATGGCAGCAGGTATCACTGCCAACGGTTATAATACCGATGCCCCAAGAGACTGGCAGAGATTTATGGAAATCATGGTGAAATATACATACGACTGGTTGACAGAAGATCCAGGTGATATCTCTAACTGGACAAGTTGGGCCAGCCAATGGAGTTGGAATACTGAATCGGACGACTGGCATGGCTGTCTGAACATTGCAAAAGACACCAACGGCGTTATGAAGAAGCGCTATGAGATCGTACGCCAGTATTTCATCGATAACTACGGAATGGACTTGCAGAGCATCGGTAATGCACAATAATCACTAATATGACAAGAAAAAGAACCATGCAATGTCTTCTCATTGCAATACTCTCTACCCTATCTATGACAGCACTTGCCGGCAACGTGCCGGCGAGTGCTGCCGAAGAGGGGAATCTGCTACCCATCGACTCGGTCATCAGCAAGGATGCCATAAGGTCGGAGGGCTTTCTAACCTATTATCAGCAGAATGGAAGACACTTTCTGGAAATACCGGAAAAAATATTGAATCGTGACATCCTCGTGACCATCACCATCACGAAAGGTGCCTGGCGCAAGGAACGTAAAGACGATATGCGTTTCGGCTATGGAGGCGACTCTATGTTTGACAAGATGATCAGACTCACGAAAGAGCATGGAAGCATCTTCGTGACCACACCCGAGGTCGTTTATGCGGGAGATACGAAATCCATCCACCGCCCTTACTATCAGAAATGGAAAGGTGCAGTGGAAAAAGCACTGAGAATCATCGCTGCCGGCAAACAATCACTGTTGGTGGATATCACCGACTGGCTGATGGACGATGACCGGTTGTTCTCCCTGAAAGGAGCTGTCGGAGCATTGAAACTCACCAGTGCTATGCCCCAGTACACACAGATCACCGATGTACACGCCTATCCTGAGAATATTAATTTCACCAGTCGAAGGAGCTATATGTTGAAAGAACCTGCGCAGGGTGAACAGCCGATCTCACAATGGGAGGTATGCTCATCATGGCTGTTACTTCCTGAAACGCCGATGATGCCCAGGGTATTCGACCCACGTGTGGGATACTTCAATTTCCCGATTATGGGTCTCGACACACACCATGATGTAACAGGTGTCAACTCGTTGGCAGCCCACTGGCGACTGGAACCGAAAGATGAAGATAAAGAACGGTACTTGAGGGGAGAGCTCGTTGAACCCAAGACACCTATTATATATTATATAGACCCTGCCACGCCCCAGTTCCTGCAACCTTATTTCATACAGGCTGTGAACAACTGGCAGAAAGCATTCGAGAGAGCAGGGTTCAAGAATGCCATCCACGCAGAGATGGCCCCACAGGACGCATCGTATACGCAAGGCGATGTACGCTATCCCTTAATATCCTACAAAGCCTCATCCATACCTAATGCCTACGGACCTATGATCGTCGATCCACGATCCGGAGAGATTATCACCACGCATATCGCCATTTACCACTCTGTTCTGGAACTGATCCAGAGATGGTATTTTACCATGTGCTCACCCGCAGATGAGAGAGCACGTAAGTATCCGATGGATCGCGACCTGATGGGACGACTGGCTGAGACCGTGCTTACTCACGAGGTAGGACATACCTTAGGACTACGTCACGACTTCATGGGCAGCACCTGCTACCCCACCGACTCACTCCGCTCCTCAGCATTTATTAAGAAGAATGGATTAGGAGCCAGCATCATGGATTATCAGCGGTTCAACTATATCGCCCAACCGGGAGATCAGCTCGATCCGGAAGACCTATTGCCACGCATCGGTGAATACGACATGTTTGCCATTGAGTGGGGATATCGCTGGCGCCCTGAAGGCGATCTGACGAAACAGACAGAGGAGTTGCACCGTTGGACTACTCAGGAAAGAGCAAAAGACAGACGTCATCTGTATATCGTAGAGAGTACCCTCGGCGATCCAAGAATACAGAGTGAAGACTCCAGTGATGATGATATCAGGGCCAATACCTATGGCATGAAGAATCTGCAATATATCATGCAGCACATCGAGGAATGGACACCTGTCAACGATGAGAACTATGATGTGTTGCGCAAGCGCTATCACTCCGTGCTTAACCAATATTGGAACTACATCGGTCATGTCATGAAATATGTAGCTGGATCTTACGATGATAATGCTGACCGCGACGAACAGTTACTGGTAAACAAGCATGTGCCCAGAGAGAAACAGATGGAGGCATTAGAATTTATCAATGAATGGCTCATCAAAGACCAGAAATGGCTTCATCCTGCACAACTGATGGAGAAGACCGGTGTTGACCCGGCACAGGATATGCACACTGCTGCCCACCAGTTGGGTATCCTCCTACTTAAATACGGTGCCCTGAATATACAAGCTCCCCGTGAGGATGACCTTACCTCGAAAGAACTGATAGAATATGTCTGTAGAAAGATCTATACGGATAAGAACAGACAGGGTGCACTGAGTGTTCACGATATGGTCGTTCAGAAGGATATGCTTGCCAATATCACCATGAATGCGGAGAACATCGTTGCCATACAGTTTACTACCGGCACCTTGCTCAAGCAAATCCTCCAGCAGATCAAGACAGATGCACTACAGAAAGCTGCACACGAGAAGGATTACCTGCAGCGTAATCATCATCAGGCTATTGCCAACTTCATCAGCATCTGGGAACAGGAAAGCAACAAGGGTCTTCTGACCGTCGAGAATAAATAACAACATCTATTGAAAAAAGAAACAGATATGAAAAGCAATATAAACAAGTGGTTGATGGGGTTGCTCTTGTGTGCATCTCAGGGCATGACAGTCGTATATGCGCAGGATTATAATCAACAACAGCAATACATGCAGCCACAGACGCTTACCTATGAGCAGTTTATCAGTCAGCCGGGTGTAGTGAAGCACAATGCTTATTTTACTATTTACCAGAAGAACGACCGTTTCTGTCTGGAGATTCCTTTCAGCGCTCTGGGCAAAGAGGTGCTCGTCACGGCACAGGCAGTCAGTATCAACAGCAACTTCGTATCCCCGGCATCGGATGTCGTCAGGTTTGAGAAACATGATGACCACACCCTATATATGCACAGAAACAGGAGTCTAGATGTGCAGACCGATTCCGCGGATGTGTCTATGACTCAGGCTTTGCGCAACAGTATGATGCTCCCTGTGGATAAGGCATTCACCATCATGACACTTGGAGAAAACAACGATTCTTATATCGTTGACATCACAGGAGATATCAATCAGTCATCCGGTCTGTTCGATGTCAGCAAGAACAGTGGTATGAGTCACCCAGATCCCTCACGTTCCGGTGTCCTGGGTATTCGCGCTATCAACAATGGCGTGGCTATCAAGGTCTTCCGTTCTCAGACAGACAACATGCCGCAGGGTTCCATGGATAATCTTCAGGATGTAGCCCAGACATTTGAGTTGGAGTTCCTCCTACAACAATTACCAGAGAGAAAGATATCGATGGTGGCTGAGAGCAGTGCCTTCGGCTTCAATACTATTAGTCGACAGGAGTTCGATATGAAGAACTATGGTGCGCGCAGAACAAACTATATCTGTAAGTGGAATTTCTCCAACGGTCCTATTACCGTCTATCTCGATCCAGCCACACCTACCGTTTTCCAGGAGAGTGTGAAGAAAGCCATCGCACAATGGCAAGAAGCATTCAAAAAGGCTGGTATACAGGAGGCTTTCCGCATCACCTCTGATCCGGCCCACCTGTCACTGTCTTATGGCCATATCCTTTTATGTTGGGGTAATGCCGCAGCAGGACTGAACAGTAACATGATTATCGATCCGCTGAGCGGAGAGATCCTTGCAGCCCGCATCAACCTGTTGGACAGATGTATTGACGAACGTCTATCCGACTATTATATACAGTGTCGCCACCTCGACAGACGCATTGCCAAGGATATGAACAGTCTGGAGGTACGTCGTGATATCCTGACGGCCTTAACGGCTGCCGAGTTAGGAAAGGTATTAGGAATGAAACAGAACTGGCGGGGCATGACAGCCTTCACTCCTGCACAACTCTGTTCCCAGACATGGTTATTGCAGCATGGCATGTCGGCCAGCGTAACAGCACCTCTCACCTTCAACTACCTGCCCTCTTCCAAAAGTGGTGTCAAAGCGGCACAGCTGTTGCCTTGCGTGTCCGACTACGACAGGGCTGCCATTAAGTTCGCCTATGGCAAGGGAAAGAGGCAACCTGCAAACAGGAACCAGTTCTTTTCTGCAGAAGACAAGAATGATCCTTACGCATCTGGTGGTTTCCTGTCATCAGACATCCTTGAGGCAAGCGTAAAAGGTATTGAGAATGTCAAGGAGAGTTATGCCCGTCTGCATAAAGACTTCTCACAACTGCCCTCCCAACAGAATGCGTATGCCATGGAATCAAAGACTGCCGTACAGCATCTGTCTAGGTTTGAACAATATCTTACGCAGATAGCTACACTCGTTGGTGGGCGCAGCCGATATCCCATCATGAGGGGAATCAGCGAGCAAGCCACCGTCTATGTTCCCCGCCAACAACAGTTAGCGGCACTGAGCTATTTGGAGAACAATATCCTGAACGGTATTCCTCAGTGGCTCCAGCGCCCCGAGATCACAGAAATCTGCTCTGGTAATATGAAGAGCATGAGTGTAGGAACAGCCAATAACATTGTTAAGAAACTGATGAGTGCCGATGTGCTGCAGAGTCTGGCAGAACAGGAACGCACTCAGGGTAACAATGCCTACACCGCCCGTGAGTTGACCGATTATATCAACCGAGTGGTATTTGCCGACTTCAACAAGAGTCAGGCTGTTGATGAGTTCCATCAGAAAGTCCAGATTGCCCTCCTACTGAATGTCGCAGAATATGTTCAGCAGCACAATATTGTGATGGGTATGCAGAACGAAGGTAACTTTCTGTTACAGGTATGGTTGGTGGATACTGCCAAGAAGGTTGCATCATTGGCAGAGAACCATCATGACAAAGACAGTCGTGAGCACTTCTCTCTGCTGAAGATGCGATTAGACAAGATGTATTTCAATAAGAACATACAATAAAGCAAACCAATTATAGGTTATTTTGATGATGAATTACAATGGTATATTACGCAACTGTCTGTTATTGGCAGTGATAGCTTTCGGACTGGCACTGACATCGTCTGCGCAGGTCTTCACGACAAGTGTGGGCATGCCCCAAGATACCGTCAACGTGGAGCGCTATGATGATCAGAATCTAAGACCACTCATCGGCAGGACAGCCATCGTTCCCTTCTTCAACAAGGAGGGAACGAAGTTTTGGTATTCCTGGCAGGACTATGGCAATAGTCGTGAGGAATACCATGTCTATGAATTAGGAAAAGGGAAATATACCATTGCGGATACCAGGGATTTTGAACAGAGGAAGTATCCGAAGATCAATCCTTACGGCACATCCCCCGACTCTATCTGGCGTTTGTCTGAGGATAGTCTGAATAACCTGTGTCTGGAGAATCTGCAGACACATCATAAACGGACTCTCACCACCGATGGCGCAGCGGATTATAAGTTTGAGATCATCGACACCCATTGGTTGGATCATGATTACTTTATCATCATGCGTAAAGATAGCCGGGGGGTACGTCGTTTCTCTATGACCTATTCCGTGATGATGCCTCCCACAAGCAGTGATTATATCTATGAAATACCCGGAGACTCCATTGTAGAATCACAACAGTTATACTTAGGTAACCTGCGAACCGGGAGTCTGCAACTCTTGGATACCCGCCATTGGCGCTGGCAACAACTTCAGTGGCAAAAGGCCGAGGGTGTTTCCGACCGTGTCTATTTCTGGCGAAAAAAACGAACTCGCGATGAAGCCGAATTATGCGTGGCAGATACAACCGGACAGGTTCGGGTAGTGATTCATGAAGAGAGTCATCCGCGCATCAACCCGGATATGTTCGCCTGTCATATCATCGATGGCAAGCACATCTTCCTATGGAGCGATCGTACAGGATGGGGACATTACTACCACTATAACACCGAGGGCAAACTCCTTAATCCCATCAGTCAAGGGGAATGGACCTGTGGACGTATCGTCAGTTTCGATACGAAGCGCCAACAACTGTTCCTTGAGGGATATGGCAAGGAGACTGGTCGTAACCCCAACTATCGACATATCTACCGTATCGGTTTCAATGGCAAAGGGTTGCGACTGGTAACCCCTGAAGATGCTAATCATAATGTCTTCATTGGTCCTAACCAACAACTGATCGTTGACACCTGGTCGCGTATCAACGTACCGCCTACTGTCTGCGTGAGAGACCGCAACGGTAAGTTGTTACAGGAGATTGAGCATGTTGATATCAGCAGACTGACCGACTATGGCTGGCGATGCCCCGAGCCCATCCAACTGACTGCTGCCGACGGTATCACCCCACTCTATGGTATTATGTGGAAGCCATACAACTTCGACCCCTCGAAAAAATATCCCATCATCTCACAGGTATATCCTGGTCCGTTTACCGAAACCGTATGGAATGACTTCACGGTCTTCGACAAATACCATAACGGAGCATTGGCACAGCGGGGATTCATCGTAGTAGTGTTCGGTCATCGTGGTTCCTCCCCCTATCGAAGTAAGGCCTATAATACCTATGGCTACGGCAACCTGCGCGACTACCCCTTAGCCGATGATGTGGCAGGACTGCGCGACCTGTTCCACCAGTATAGTTTTATCGACTCTACCCGCGTGGGTATCATGGGGCATAGTGGTGGCGCGATGATGGCGGCAACAGCTCTTATGACCTATCCTGATTTCTACAAAGCAGCAGTAGCTTCCAGCGGTAATTACGACAACCGTATCTATAACCGCACTTGGGGGGAGAACTATCAGGGTATCGACGAGAACGGTCATTTTGAGGTAAAAACCGTTATGGAACTGGCTCCCCGTCTGAAAGGCAAGCTATTCATCGCCACGGGCGACCGTGATCAGAATGTGCATCCGGCACACACGCAGCGGTTGGTGGAGGCACTCATTCAAGCCAATAAGGATTTCGAACTGCTTATCCTCCCGGGGCAGGAACATCACTACGACTTCAAGCATGAGCAGTACTTCGAGCGCCGCAAGCGCGATTTCTTTGAAAGGGCATTGAAATAATAAATACTTAGTTAATTATGAAATCATTAGTTATTATTATTTCTTTACTTTCATGTATGCAACTTCAGGCTCAGGTGCAGAATAATTATATGACCAATGATGAAATCCAAGAATTCTTAGATTCCATGATTGTCCATAAGGATCAAATAGTTGGCAAGAAAATGGGAGACATCTATAATCTTTTTGACTTAGCCCGAGTCCCTTTGCGCCATTTCTCTTATAAAGGGACAAGCTGTTGGATAGATCCTGATGGGAATTCATATCTTGAGTCTGCTATATTGTTTACAGAAACCTTGGAAGATATGGATGAGGGGAAAGAGTACTTTGATATTAGATTTGATTTGGATATTCCAAAGTTGGAGATGAGAGAATTTGAGGATTCTATGCCTTCTAATACGTGGGAAATCTTTTGGATATCTTTTAAACAGCGTACGCAGGATATGGAAATCAAAGATTTTTCTTATCAAAGACTTATATTACCTCTACATAATTAGTGAGTTGCAGCATAATGTGCAAGATATGAAAAAGATATTCTTATTATTTATTCTTTTTGTCGTCGTGGAGATGCAGGCTCAGGAGCAAAATAATTATATGACCAATGATGAAATCCAAGAATTCTTAGATTCCATGATTGTGCATAAGAATCAATTCATTGGAAAGACCATGGGAGATATCTACCTCCTGTTTGAACAAGTAAGATTACCCATTCGCTATTTTTCCATTGATGAGACAAGTGCTTGGATCGATCCTGATGGAAAAACATATTTAACAGATGTTATATTATACACAGAGGATCTTGAAGATATGAATGATGGAAAAGAGTATTTCGAAATTAGATTTGAGTTGGATATACCAAAAATAGATTCAGGGTTATTCTACAGATCCATACCGGCAGAAACATACAATATGTGGTGGAATGCATTTAAACAACAAACAACGTTAATGCCAATAAAAGATATATGGTTTTCTAGAGACATATTACCTATCTGATTTGTGAAATGCAGGATTAATGTTCCATAACGAAGTACAACAAGGATTTTGGCTACCGGCTATAGGGTGATTATGTCCAAACAATTCTTCCAGATTTTAATGGAATTCTAATGAAATATTGCCTTAAATGAAAAGACTAATTATAATACTATTGCTGTTTACAGCTATGCAACTCCATGCTCAAGGGCAGAATAATTATATGACCAATGATGAAATCCAGTCATTCCTGGATTAGATGATTATATATAAGAATCAATTCGTCGTAAATAGATAAAAATATGATTAGAAAACTATTAACAACTCTATGTCTGCTACCCATGGTGGCAAGCGCACAGCAATCCCTTCGAATAGAAGGACATTTAAAAGAACTGAACACCGACACCCTGTTGGTCAGTTCACCAGCCAAAGGTAGTTATGATACCATCGTAGTACGTGACGGAGCATTTGTTGTAAACGTTCCACTGGAAAAATCCGGTGAGGTGACTGTTTTTGAGAATTACATGGGGAGCAACTACATGCGCAGACAGATCGCCATCTTCGGTCTTCCGGGTGAGAAAGTTACTATCAACGGCACATTCGACAACTACCAGATCGGTGGCTCATCCTTCTACCAACAACTCAACAACGTTATGGCTTTTGAACGTCCGTTCAAGGCCGAGGAACAGAGGAATATCATCTGGGGTGCCGTGATGCGCAGCGATACCCGACTGAATCAGGAGGAGGTCTCCAAGCAGTTTCACCAGAAACGCAAGGATATCCTTAACCGAAGAGAAGACGCCAGCGTGAAGTATATGCAGGAACATCCCAACGATGAGGCAGCCCTCCTCTTATTAGACAATATCCGTGATCCCCATAAAGGACGAAAGGCATTCAACAGTATGACGAGTGATGTGCAGAACGGACGGACGGCCGACTATGCCCGTCCTTTCGTTGAACGGTATGATGCGGAGATTGCCCGACTGAAAGTGGCAGAGAAGATTAAGCCGGGAAAACCTGCTCCCCTCTTCACCCTCAATGATATGCAGGGCAAACCGCTGTCGCTGAAGAGTCTGCGTGGCAAATATGTGATATTGGATTTCTGGGGCAGTTGGTGTTTCTGGTG
>OCTW011574044.1_pt1 | contig 36194 bp, 42 predicted proteins | sample 1539671 | NCBI WGS metagenome assembly OCTW01 (sample SAMN02144230, study PRJEB22623) | gut metagenome | biome: sheep rumen | host: Ovis aries | place: New Zealand
AAATACCTGTAATCCATATTCTCAATACCATAGCTCCCATCATTTATTTGTTGAGACAATTTACTTTTATAATAAATATCCATGGCATCCCTTATAGATAGTTCTTGTTGTGTTGCTAACTGTTTTATTATTTTTTCCTCTAATAATTCCTTATATATTCTATCAAGCTTATTCTTTTCCATTATGGCATTACCTCATAGGACTTTTTAAACTTTACAACTTCATCAATCATAGCCTGAGACAAAAAGGCCATTTGATTGTTCTTCTTATAGTAGCGAATTTCAGCTAACGTACGCTCTTCGTCCCAAAAACCATCCATATACATACTTACACATTTAAACACATCATCATTAGCTACATTTCCAATCACAGCGTCAAAATCTTTATATACATCTTTTCCATTACGACAATCCACTACAAATTGCAGCCATTCACTATCAGCGAATTCAAATAACTTAACATTATATTGGGAATAATCTATAAGTTCATATACATTTACAATCGCTTGTCTGGAAAGTCGAGCTCCTTTACGAAGCGCCCATCTTTCTGCCTGTTCAGGAAACGTTGTAGTATAAAATCCTACACCAAAGTCCAAATGTTGCTTAGAATGCTTTACATCAGGTTTTTTAATTTCCAATGTTGTCCCGTGATAAACAATCATATGCTAACCCCTTTTTCCTTAACAAAATCTGTTATGTCCTCTACAAGGTACTGTTTCCCTTGAGTATGTAACACGTCATAATGTGGAATAATATAATTGTCCAATATACCTGAATCATTCAGAATCTCATATACTTTTTTATATGGTTTTTTCCATTCGTAAGCCAGAGCATGAATTAAAAAAACCGCGAAACCCAATACTTTTGTATCCATATAATATCTCCATCCACAACTTTTTTATTAATTATATCACACCATATAGCAATTACAAAAAGCTCCTTTGAAAATCCTACATCAGTCTAAATTTTTTTCAAATTGTACTAAACGTATAAATATTCCTTAGATTAGTCTTTGGTTAATTCTTGATACAAGCTGTTCTACCAATGGTAACTGCAAAATCATTTATCTCTATTCCATAAAACTGGTTAATACTTACTTTAATAGGATTATATATTCTAGTATCAGTAAATGCTATCTGTCCGTCTACTTGCTTCCTATCGGAATCAAATAGAAGTCTTATGGCTTCATTTTCTATAATGTATATCAAAGAATATTTTTTAGATAGAATTCATAATTTGACACAAAAATATATTTGATATATGTCATCCTAGGGGCAGGACATACATTTATAAACTTATTGCAAACTTAGCGAAGCAATATCAGTTATAAATGTATACCCTGCCCCTAGGATGACACCTAATTAGTAAATTTGTAAATCTCTAATCTATCAGCGGCTCATTAAGCTCCTCGCACCCTTCAACAACGAAAAGCCCATCCTTAATAATAGGAATAGTCGAACCATCCGGCAGTACCGCCTCTATCAGCTTAAGTTCATCAAATGGCATTGTAACATCAGTATGACAATTAAAATACGCTTTACTTATATCTTCATTTCTTAGCGCCGAGCATTCATTCTCTCTTGCTATTATCTCCTTGCCATCGGGATTGTAGGTCTTAACATCCTCTTCATGAGAATAGCATGTGTCACCAAAAGCAAAATGTGGTCCTGTCTTCTCTGCAATAAGAATCGGAAGCTTTGCTTCTATATTGTATTCTCTTCCCATCTTATAGGCTAGTGTATTAGTGCCTATTGCAAATTCTCCAATGGGAAGCGTGTCATGACGATATAACACATTTTCATATATCATTCGCTTACATTCGTCTTCATCCTCGAAGTTAGAGCAACTATAATCCGATATCATACCGTCCTTAACCTCTATTATCAGGTCGTTATACGCTAATCCGTTAAGAAATACATGGCTTACATTAAGTGTTCCATTAGTTCCCTTAAGCACAGGAGATGTGAACACTTCTCCCACTGGAATATTAACGTCTGCAACACAATTCTCGAAGAGTGTCTCTTTTGACGGATCATTAAGCGTATGAAGATTAACGGTAATGTCAGTCTTGTTGCCATTGTGTCCCAATATATGGACACATTCTGCTTTATCTAATATATCGATGATTGCCTGCTGCATTCTCTGATAAGAGTTGTAATCAAGAGTATTAATCTCCATTGTCTTATCGAATACAGTTCTAAAGAATTCATCATCCCCAATTTCCGGAATGGGAAATGCTATTATAGTAAAGGAATATTCATCTCTTGGAAGATAGTTATTATTAATCACTCCAGCCTTGGATAAGTATTCTACATTCCACTTATTCTGCTTGTCAGTAAATTGATATGAACCCTTTTTATTTACAGGATTAAATTCTTTCTCTCCGAAAGTCTGTATCAGTGCAGGGCCAGCAAATTTCTTCGCCTGTTCACTATATTTCTTAAATGCTTCTTCAATAGCTTCTAGTCTTCTATTATAGAATCTCTTATCAAAGTAATATCCCTTATCATTCTTGTGGTCATATATCCATTGCTTATTCATTGAGCTTAGATAAGTATTTCTACTTCTAGCTCCGCCTTCGAATGAGTATACCCCATCTCTAGAAAAAATCGGATTAAGATTATATTCATTAAAAAGCTCTATGCTTCTTCTAACTACTCTCTCAAATCCAATAGGATATTCCACTTTGACAATAGACTTTTTCTTCATGTCCTTTCTTGCAGATTCGTATCCTTTTACAAATCCTCCAACATAACAAGAAGCCATTTTGTCAATTTGTTCTTCAGATAATCCATTAACATATGATGCAAATTTAATCTCATTATCAGTAATATTAGCACCATATGCATATAGATAACCAAGGGATTTAAAATCAGCATTTTCAATAATATTCTTAATAAGAACATTACTATAATCTGTTACATCAAGAATCTTAGACACGCTACAATCTGTAAAGGAATCACAATTATCATGATAGAACCAGTAAATGCACTCATTATTCTTGTGTCTTAATTTGTCTTCGTCAATCAAATTATCATTAGAAGATTCTTTAGAATTCTCTAATTCTTCTTCGTATACGCCATACATTTGTAGAAAAAGCTCTGCAAATAGAACAATATAGGCAAGTCTTTTCTCATAAGCCCATGGTACTAAAGCCATCAATTCATTATACAGAAAAGAATATTGTCCGCCTAGTTTCTCTCCAAGCATTTTAATTGCGTAGTCAGGATTAAGATATGAATTCTCATAGTTATTTATATCACTATATAGCCTTTTTAATTTGCTTACATGTCCACTCGCGTCGGCACTAATATCATACTGATTATTAATCAATTCATCATAATCACTATTTGATTTATCAAACTTATCCATACACATAAGAATATAATCTGCCACATGCTCAAAAAAAGAGGAGTATTTGTCACTATGCTCTCCTCTTATCTGCGATATTCTATTCTTAGATAGTTCTAACCTCTCTCCCAACAATTCCTCATCATATTCGTACATATCATTTTTCCTTCCATAATAAGATTTAAAAAAATATCACATTTACTATGCAAATACAAGTCCAAATAAATATAGAATTCCCCAGGCAACGAGAGCAATAATTGGAATAACCAACCCAGCAATTCGCGATACAAAATTAAAATTCTGTAATTTGAACTGATTCCTTCCAATCACAACACAGGGTATCGTTCCAAGGAAAAAAACCATTCCCAGCGCCCCCATATAATTAGGAATTCTTCCACCTGTTTCTATAGCATATACTACGGATACTATTAGAAATACAATAGCGATAGCCGACACTATTGCCACAGCAATACTGGCATTAGATGAATTCTTCTTTGATTCAGTTACCCATTTTCTCCTTCTATGCCTGTTCGCCATTCTACTTCACTCCATATTCCTTATAGTATGCATCAATTCTTTCTTTAATATCATCATCTATTACGACTCTTCCCTGACACTCTCTATTATAGAGATAATCTACTACTTCTTCCATTGTAACAATAGCATTTGCATCAAAGCCGTATTTATCTTTTATCTCATCAAGAGCACTTACTTTGCCACCAAGACCGACTTCCATACGATTAAGAGATACCATAAGACCTACAATAGTAACATCAGCAGCTTCTCTTACTTTAGGCACTGTTTCTTCCATTGATTTGCCGGAAGTTGTAACGTCTTCAATCATTACAACTTTGTCTCCATCCTGTAATTTGGTGCCAAGAAGCCCACCTTTGTCTGCACCGTGATCTTTTGCTTCTTTTCTATCTGAGCAATATCTTATCTCTTTATTGTATAGCTTAGAATACGCCATTGCTGTCACGACTGCAAGAGGTATTCCCTTATATGCCGGGCCGAATAAGACATCGAAATCATCGCCATAAGTTTCATGAATTGCCTTAGCATAATATTCTCCGAGGCGAGTCAGCTGACTTCCTGTAACATATGCTCCTGCATTCATAAAGAATGGAGACTTCCTTCCGCTTTTCAATGTGAAATCGCCAAACTTTAATACGTCTGATTCTATCATAAATTCAATAAATTCTTCTTTATACATAAAATATGTATCCCTCCTCATTACATATTACATCAATCTTCTTCCCATTTGTTCTGGATTGGTTGAATAGACGAGAGCAGTGTCTCTACTAATTATTCCCTCTTTGTATAGCTTTTCAAGACTACCATTCATTGTGCACATTCCCTCATCTGCGCCTTGATATATTACATTATCAATCTGGTATATCTTCTCATCTCTAATCATTGTCTCAATTGCCGGTGTCACTTTCATAATCTCGAAGACCGGAATAAGACTTCCATCAATTGTAGGCACAAGTTGTTGAGATACAACAGCCTTAAGCACCATAGACAGCTGAACTCTTATCTGCGCCTGTTGACTTGCAGGGAATACATCAATTATTCTATCAATTGTCTTGGCCGCACCAATTGTGTGAAGAGATGATAGAAGTAATTGTCCGGTCTCTGCCGCAGTAAGTGCCGTATGAATGGTCTCATAATCTCTCATTTCACCAAGAAGTATTACATCCGGTGCCTGACGAAGCGCTGCACGAAGTGCAGTATCATAATTCTCTGTATCCTGCATAATCTCACGCTGTGTAATTATTGATTTATCATGAGAATGCAAGAACTCAAGAGGATCTTCAAGAGTTATAATATGTCCCTGTGTACTATGATTAATCCTATCAATTATACAGGCAAGAGTCGTTGATTTACCACTTCCAGCAGGGCCTGTAACAAGCACCATTCCTTTCCTGATACTTGCAAGTTCCATTATAGTATCTGGTATGTTAAGCTCTGATGGATTAGGAAGTTCAAATGAAACAACACGAAGTACTGCTGCAAAGGAACTTCTCTGCTTATAAGCATTACATCTAAATCTTCCCACACCTGGTATAGAAAATGAGAAATCATCATCACCTGTCTCTTTTAGCTTATCCATTTCACGATGAGCCTTCTCGTATATTTCACTGATAAGGTGAAGCGTATCATCAACAGACAATCTCTCTTCATTAGGAAGGATAGTCATTACACCATTTATCTTAGCTGTAACAGCCGAAGCTGGAATAATAAAGACGTCCGAGCCTCCCATTTCTACTGATTTACTTAGGATTTCTTCAATTCTCATAATAGCCTCCAAATCATTTGTGCCAATTAACCTTCCCACACAGATATTGGCTGAGAAGGATTCCAGTCTGAAATATTAACAAGAGAGAAACTCTCTACTTCCGGTGTTCCAACCAGATTAAGCCTAACTCGAATCACTTGCTTATCATTAACTTTGACAGCATATTCTGCCATTCCCTCATGAATAGTAACTCCTTCTATGGAATTGGCGATATCTCCTGCACTTATTCCTGCTCTTTGCATTGATACTATCTTTGCTTTAATAGCATTGGCTTTACCTTCTGCCTCATAATAATCCGATACAAATTCCAGATTCTTATCAGACAAAGCCTCGTCAGAGCGCGAAGTTGAAAGGGCAAGCACACCAAGCGTTGTAAACACAACGATAACAAGCATCATTATTATCGTTGTAAATCCAATTCCAAATCCATTTCTAAATCTTCCCATTACTACACCTGCCTTTCAAATGCAGTAACAAAAGAAAGCACTGTCTTATTGTTATCATCCACAACATTTACCTCAACATTAACAAGAGGCAATTCACTATCATCACTAGCATGTATCTTCTCTACATAATGTGCCTCTTGCTCATCGCAAGGTTTTAACTTCTCATCAAAGAAAAGCACCCTATCTCCTGCACCTAACGTCTTATTCCTGTAATCATTCATTTGCATTTCAACAACTGTAGCAAGTTCCGTCTTAGCAGAACTAGAACTGGTAATGTTATATGACTTTGCAAAAAGTCTTACAGTTATAACAGATGATACAGCAAAGAATAATACAACTATAATTAATTCAATTAATACAGCATTAACCTTATTAACCTTCTTCATCTATAAAGCTCCTGAAACTATACTTTTTTGTATAACGTATTTCGTATTATTAATATCAAGCACGATGTTAAGATTGTTCCCCTCTTTAGAAATATTCATATCTTGAACATCAGCTATTGTATCTCCATATCCCAACTTAACATCATCATTCTGACTTAAGTATTCTTTAAGATGCCCATCATCTACATAAATTGCAGTCTTAAGAGCATCATCCGCTGTAGAAGACAGAATAAGGACATCCTTTCCATCAATCTTAACTACATCTATTCCACCTTTATAATCATTGCTTCTAATCTTATTCTCAAGATAAGCTACCGTATTTCTCATCTGGGAATTATCATTTACTTTGTTGGATATATTAGTATAGAACTTTATTCCAACAGCAACAAGCACAAGGGATAGAACAGCAAAGATACTAAATATTATTAACACCAAAATATTCTGCATAGAATGTTTTCGCATATTATTCACCTTTAACTTTCACATCAATGCTTGGCATAATGTTAGATGCAAACACTTCATAATTAATCACAAAATCTTCTTCATCAACAATAACATTGTAATTATCCTTGACGTATTTTAAGCTTTCAGGATATCTCCCCTCAATTGCATAGCAGGTAACTGCTGCTTTTCTTATAGCTTCTTCCTGTACTTTAGCCTGCTCCGCACTTGCTCTACCAGTCATATTAGTTGCCCAAAGTATAATAGCAAGAATAACAAGAATAAATGCAACAGGAGTAATGAAAGCCTTCCACAAACTTTTTCTCATACGTTTTACCCCATGTTGTTAATTATTGTAATAAGAGGAAGCATTACTGATAATAGGATTGCTCCAACAAGAACTGTCATTACCGCTACAAGTGCAGGTTCTATCCACGAAATAAGGTTGTGGATTCTTGTGTCAACTTCCTCTGCGTATATCTCTGCAATCCTGTCAAATGCGTGGTCGCTTTGACCTGTAGTAATACCAATCTGTACCATTCTAAGAGTTAATTTATCAAATAACTCTGCCTCTTCTATTGCTGTGGCAAATGCTGTATCAGCATTTACAAGTTCAAGACATTTATTAATTTTAACAACATACTTCTCATCTTCTACAATCTTAGCAGACATTTCAAGACATTCTGTTAGATTATATCCTGAGCTCAACATCATAGACATAACTGAAGCAAATCGCTCTGTAGCAACTTTATTTCTAATCCTGTTAACAGGCTTAAAAACTTTTCCGGCAAAATTAAGTGCCTGTTGCTTCATATCAGATTTGAGCAATACTCCAAATATTACAGCGATTAATATAAGGATAAGTAGTAATACAAGAACTACTATTCCTATTGTTGTACATACAGAAATCACATCATTTGTTGTCTCTGAAAATGTTGAACCAAGATTCCTAAACACTTCTTTAAATATTGGAAGAACTTTTAGAACTAAAAGAAGTACAACGGCTCCCATAACAACCATCATGATTGAAGGTTGAAGCACCGCAGACTTAACCATCTCGTGGATTCTATTCTCTCTGTCATAGAATTTCGCAAGATTATCCATAACGTTATCTAATTTACCAGACTTCTCACCAACATTTATCATCTGTAACATATACTCAGGAAAAACATCCGCCTTAGCACATGCATCATAGAAGGTTGTACCTTTCTGATAGTCTTCATTAATATCTAGAAAGCACTCTTCGTATTTTGTATCCTTATAGTTATCACATACAGCCTCTAAGCCCTCATAAAGAGGTACACCAGACTTAAGAACCATTGCAATCTGTTCACAAAAGATAGATATTTCGTCTTCTGGAATTACTCTATTACTTCCCATCTACTCTAATACTCCTTTTCCATTGTATAATCTGATTCTTTATGGCCTTTGCCATCCATAGTCGTATCCATCCATTTCCACTTGCCATCAATATAAACCTGTGACCATGAATGAGTTATTCCCTCCGGTTGTACTTTGCCAATAACAAGCTTAGTTGGTATACCCTGAGCTCTAAGCATTGCTGAGAATAGCGCACAATAATCGAAGCATATTCCCTTCTTAGTCTTCATTGTCACTTCAAGATCCGGAAGATATCCACTTTCAACAGTCTTGGCAAGTTCCTTATCATAAGTAAGATTATCAACTACCCAATCATATATAGCATCAACTTTCTCTTCATCTGTCTTAAGCCCATCACAAATCTCATATGACTTCGCTACTGCGCTAGTCTCGCCTGTATACCACACATATTGACTAGGATAGATAAATACTCGATTAGTATCATCCATTTTCACATCAAATTCAGCCTGATAAAGTGGTGTGTAATTCGTTCCACCAGCATTTTCAAGTACTCTCACTTTGTATGTTCCATTGCCCATTTGGAGCGGATAGATATCGTACTCATTATCAGATGCCAGATCATAATTGTAACTATGATCCCCAAGCATAACCTGTGCCTTAAGTCTATTCTGTTTTGATTCGCATTTTACGGCCACATAGCCATCCTTGACATTACTTGCATCTATAGTTACTCCACTTCCGGAATACACTGTTGTCCCCGGTGTCTCAGGCACAAGTATATTAATGTCATAATCCTTGCTTAGATTACCACCGTCACCTTCTGGATCAATTACAGTCGTATTAGAACAGCTGCATCCTGAAAGAAGTGTAATTAACACAAGAACCATCATAAGACCTGTTAGCCGTCTTATCCTGCTTTTCATAAGACGTTTCCTCTATGTTAATTGTAAATGTTATTTTATAACTATTTAACGCATCCAATCAGTTCATGAATATCAGAGACGTTATTATTTCTCATGTATTCTGTAATACCATCTATAATTTCTATTGTAGTATATGGATTATTAAAGTTACTTGTTCCTACTGCCACCATTGTTGCACCAGCCATTATAAGCTCTAATGCATCTTCGGTGTCCGTAACTCCCCCCATACCAATTATAGGAATATTTACAGCATTTGCAACCTGATAGACCATTCTTACAGCCACAGGATGTATGGCTGGACCGCTCATACCACCCGTTTTGTTGGCAAGTACGAACTTTCTCCTGTTAACATCAATCTTCATACCTGTAATCGTATTGATAAGAGATACTCCATCAGCCCCACCAGCCTCAGCAGCCCTGGCAATCTCAGTTATATCCGTAACATTAGGACTAAGCTTAATTATAACCGGCTGCTTTGCTTTAGCCTTAATGTCCTTAGTGATACTCTCCACGCTCTTCGGTTCAGTGCCAAGTGTAATTCCACCTGCCTTGACATTGGGACATGACACGTTAATCTCTAACATATCCACATCTTCTGTAGAGAGACGCTCAACAACTTCCACATATTCCTTAGGCTCATGACCACAGACATTGACGATAATCTTGGTATCGTATTTTCTAAGAAATGGTATATCCCGCTTAATAAATGTATCTATTCCCGGATTCTGAAGACCTATTGCATTGAGCATTCCCGACTTAACCTCTGCAACCCTTGGAGTAGGATTACCCTCCCAGGGAACGCTTGCTACACCCTTAGTAGTCACAGCCCCCAGTCTTCCCAGGTCCACGAATTCGCTATATTCCATTCCCGAGCCAAAAGTTCCTGACGCAACCGTTACAGGATTCTTAAACTCGACTCCTGATATACTTACTTTAGTATTCATACTCAGTACCTATCCTCAATGTTTACATTATATCCTCAGCAAGAAACACAGGTCCATCCTTGCATACTCTCTTGTTCTTGACTTTGCTGTGGTCGTCGATTTTAGATGACTTGCATACACAACCAAGGCACGCACCAATTCCGCATGCCATACGCTCTTCCATAGAGATATAACAAGTAATCCCTCTGATTCTCGCATACTCCTTAATCGCAGAAAGCATCGGCGTAGGACCACATGCAAATATTACATTCCCATCTATTCTATTGCTATTAAGTGCATCTATAACATTTCCCGTTGTTCCAACACTTCCATCCTCTGTTGCAACATATGACTTGCATACAGACTCAAGTTCATCCTGCAAGAATGTCTCACTATCTCTATATCCCATTACAGATACAGTTCTAATCCCCTTCTTCTTAAGTGCCTCTGCACATCCCACCATGGGAGGAATTCCAATTCCACCGCCAAGAAGAATTACTTTAGACATAGGATCAATTGTATCTACTGGAAATCCATTTCCAAGAGGTCCCATTAGGTTAATCTTGTCGCCATTCTTATATGTAGAGAACTCCTTTGTCCCCTTTCCTGCAATCCTATACACAAGTCTGATTGTCATATCATTATTATTAATCTGGCAAATGCTTATTGGACGAGGTAGTATCTTATCTCTATCATTACAGTATATAGAGACGAATTGTCCTGCTTTCGCACTTAAGGCAATATCCGTCTCAATCAGAAGAGAATATACGTCTCTTGCAATTTTCTCTTGTAATATAACATTTCCAATAGTCTTAGTTATACCCATATTAATCCTCATTAATTATTATTATCATAACTACATAAGCAATTGTCTCTCTAAACTGAGCTTCGCTCAATGTTTTGCGAGACAATTCTTATGTAGCTGCTATATCATTATTATTTATTGTTACATCTAACTGATTATATGGAATTGTAATTCCTTTTTCATCAAGTGCATACTTTACATCCTCTAAGAACTGCCAATATGTATCCCAATAGGTGTCCATATCTACGTACACCCTTATACCAATATCTACCGAGCTATCGTTTAGTTTAGATACAAATACTTTAATCTTATCATCTTGAATTCTTGTAGGAATATTAGTTGCCACCTCTCTTATTATATCTTTTGCGGTTCTAATATCGTCCTTATAGCTAATTCCAACAACAGTATCTATGGCACGTTTATCCTGATATGTATAGTTGACAAGAGATGTATTAGCAAGGTTTCCATTAGGCACAACAACTATCTTATTATCTATAGTACACAGCTTAGTATAGAATATGGATATCTCCTTAACAGTACCTTCATTACCCTTAGTATCTTCACGAATGTAATCTCCTACTTTGAAGGGATGCAGTACTAATATTAATACGCCACCTGCAAAGTTGGATAAAGAACCTTGAAGAGCAAGTCCTGCTGTTACAAGAATCGACGCTACAGCCGCCGCTACAGATGTTGTCGTTATACCGAACAGATTAAGGATTATTACACCGATAACAAGATATCCTAGAGCTTTTATTAATCCATTAATAAACTGAATAGCACCAATTTCTGCGTTCCGTCTCTTAAGCGCTTTTGTTGCAACCTTATTAATTGCTTTAATAATCTTAGCACCAATGAACCATACAAGAAGTGCAAGTATTACACACCAGAAAAAACCTAGAGCCTTAGGTAGAAATGACTCAAGATAAGTCTTAAATGCTCCGTCTTTTATATTACTAATTATAGTACTTGTAATTGAATCAGCCATTTTCTCTCTTAATTCTACCTTTCAATCTCGTGAACAAACAGTCCACTGCGAAGTTTGGGTTCAAACCATGTAGACTTAGGCGGCATAAGTCTGCCCGCATCTGCCACATTAAAGAGTTCACTTATATCTGTAGGATACATTGCAAATGCAACGCAAGCATCCGTCTTACATCTTCTCTCTAATTCTTCTAGTCCTCTAATTCCACCAACGAAATCTATTCTGTCATCATTCTTAGGGTCTTGAATATCAAATACCGGATCAAGTACTAATTCCTGAAGAATAGACACATCTAATCCATCAACAGGATCATCCGACTTATATTCCGGTTTAACTTCATAAAGATACCATTTATCGCCATCATATACACTGACTTGACCTTTCTTCTCTGGTCTAATGGCACTTGTATCTTCTTTAACAAGAATTCCACCCTTCATAAGCCATTGGTGCAATTCCTTGGTACTATGACCATTCATATCCTTTAGCACTCTGTTGTAATCCATTATTTTAAGCTGGTTATCCGGGAACAATACTGAGAGAAAGAAATTAAATTCCTCCTCACCTGTGTAATTGCCCTTTACCTCACGACGCATTTTGCTAACCTTTACAGCAGAAGCAGCTCTGTGATGTCCATCTGCAATATATATACTGTCAGTCTCGGCAAATTCTTCATAGATAACCTCGATATCATCTGTATTATCTATAATAAATACTCTATGTCTTATATTATCATCGCTTACAAAGTCATATAGAGGCTCACCTGCTTTAATATTCTCTACAACCTGATCTATAACCTCCCTATCTCTGTAAGCTAAAAAGATTGGTCCTGTCTGAGCACTGCATTTGTCTACATGATTAATTCTATCTACTTCTTTCTCAGCAAGAGTATTCTCATGCTTCTTAATAATGTTGTTATCATAATCATCTACTGAAGAAACCGCAACAATGCCTGTCTGAACTCTTCCTTCCATAGTAAGTTCATATACATAATAACAAGGCTTATTATCTCTAATAAACCTGCCGTCATCTATCATCTGTCTTAGAAGTTCGTTGGCTTTCTCATACACCTTATCGCTATACATATCTATGTCTTCATCGAAGTTAGTCTCTGCTCTATCTATTCTAAGAAATGTGTCTTCATTGCCCTCTACTGCCTTAGCCGCCTCCTCTCTATTATATACATCATAAGGAAGAGCTGCTATCTTCTTAGCATACTCCTTAGCCGGGCGAATCGCCTCGAATGGTCTAATATCTGCCATAAGTAATTATTGTTCCTTTCGAATGTTCTATCACGACATATTATATCATTTATTCTTGTTGTGGTAAATATTATAGGAAATAAAGAAAGACTACTGCATAGCATAATGCAATAGTCTATGTTTTACCTTGATATTCACCCATTTATTACTCTATATCTATCCTCTGGCGCTCAACAAGTTCAGCGAACTTGCCACCTTTCTTAATTAATTCATCATAGCTTCCGTCTTCTATGATATGACCGCCTTCGAGCATAACAATTCTATCTGCATTCTGAATCGTAGACAATCTGTGCGCAATAACTATTCTCGTACAGCTTAGCTTACCGATGGAATCCGATATACTCTTCTGCGTTACATTGTCAAGGGCACTTGTGGCTTCATCGAATATAAGTATCTTAGGTCTATGAACAATAGCTCTGGCTATCATAATTCTTTGCTTCTGTCCACCGGATATACTTCCCTGACCTTCCGATATAACAGTCTTCATTCCCATAGGCATTGCCCTTATGTCGTCAGCAATATTGGCAATCTCTGCAGCAACCCACGCTTCTTCCACGCTAAGATCAGGCGCAGATATAATGATATTAGAGAATATGTCTGCATGGAACAGTGTTCCGTTCTGTGTAACCGTTCCTATATTTCTTCGAAGTGAAGTAAGATCCACGTCCTTAATATTGTCATCATCATAATATATGTCTCCTTCTTTTGGTGTTTCAAAGCCAAGAAGAAGTCGAACCAATGTAGACTTACCGCATCCTGTCTTACCTACAATTGCAACGTAGTCACCACTGTTAATATTCAGACTGATATCATCTAAGACATTAGGCATATCTTCCTTGTAGCTAAAGGATACATGATCCAGTTTAATATTACCTTCAACTTTATCAAGCACCTTTTTCTGCTTATCTTCTTCGGGATTCGCTTCTAAGATAGGACTTGCCATATTAAGTACTGGAGGCACTGTTGACAAAGACGCTACAACTTGTGTAAGTGCTGAAAATGCTGATGAGAGCACTCCAAAGCTGGTGGTAAATGCCATGTAATCTCCCACTTCAATTCCGGACTTTGCGGCAATAAAGTATAGCACTATATCACCGGTTAATGTAATAAGAAGCGTAATCGCCGGGCTTAATCTTATAATAAGTGGTGGATTATATAGTAAGCGCGCCGCCTTAGAATAAACATCAGCCCACTTTACAAATATTCTCTTCTCTGAGCCGGACAATCTAATCTTCTGAATACCGTTGATTGTCTCATATGTAAGACCCGATTTCTTAGAAGAAAGCACCATCTGTACCTTACTTACGCGAGATTGAACAAGTGATATAATTATACTGAATGCAGCCATAACAAGAAGAATTATTACAGTCGGTGCAATAAGCGTCGGTGCAAATGCAGTAAGCTGTACAAGATACAGCATAGACATAATCGCTGTCACAAATGACATAGCTACACCTTCTATAAGTATTGATGAAAGGCTGTTTGCACTTCCGAATCTCTGTGATAATTCACCTGTATTGTAATTCTTAAAAAAGCTGGCAGGAAGATTTAATAGTCTTGCCATAGTCTTTCTTTGTACTCCCTGGGAGAGCTTAAGACTGATACGCGTCGATATATATCCTTGAATCGCACTAATCAGAAGTCCCCCCACTGCCGATGCCACAACATAGACAGACACTGATGCAAACATGCTGATATCGTTGGATGTAACAACCTCGCCGGTAAGTATTCTGGTAAAATAGGGAAGCAACATACCTACTCCCGTTGCAATCAACGCAAAAACTCCGGCAAGAATCATATTTCCCACAGGAATACAATCCCTAATGAATCGAAGATAATCCCATACGGTCGCCTTGCCTTCGTGTTCTAAGTTGGCAGTTTTATAAGATTCTTCTTTTATTTTCTTATAATCCGCCGCTCCACCTGAATTAATTCCGGCAAGGGTAAGAAAGGAATCTCCAAATGCTATATCATCATTTTCTTTTCTTTGCTCTAATTGTTCTTCAAACCAACCCATCTTATATCCTCTATTCGCTTATTACAAGGTTATAGTAGAAACCTTTCTTTTCCATCAATTCATTATGTGTCCCTTGTTCTACTATTACTCCTTTGTCAAGAACAACAATAAGGTCACTATCTCTTATAGTAGATAATCTGTGCGCAATAACGATTGTAGTAATACCTCTGTTCTTAATTGCGTTGACAGCCTCAAACTCAGTCTTGGCGTCCAGCGCACTTGTTGCTTCATCAAGAATGATTATACTCGGATCTTGAGATAAGGCTCTTGCTATCTCCATCCTCTGCTTCTCACCACCTGAAAAGTTCCTTCCTCCCTCAAGAACGGTTGCATCGTATCCACCTTCTCTTGAAATAATAAGTTCATGTATTCTGGCATCATTACTTGCCAGTTTCACTTCGAAATCTTCTATGGAATCGTCCCACATCTTAATATTATTATTGATTGTATCCTCGAATAATGTAATATCCTGATCCACAACCGCAACAGAACCTACGAACACTTCATGGTCTATCTCATCTATTCTCTTGCCATCATAGATTATCTCGCCGGACCACGGATTATAAAGGCCGGATACAAGCTTGGATATGGTGGACTTACCGCTTCCAGTAGGACCGACAATGGATACCTTCTGTCCCTGCTTAATCTCAATATTGAAATTCTTAAGCACCGGCTCCTCTAATGAGGAATAGCCAAATGTAAGGTCTTTGATAGTAATATTTCCTCTAATCTTATTGGCTGTGCCTTCGTTCTTAATCTCTCGTACAACATTTTCATCAAGAGGATACTCCAATACGTCCTCTACTCTCTCCATTCTGGTTCTCATCTCTAAGATTGTCTGACCGCTTGTAACGATTGTCATGGCAGGTCCCACAAATGTAGATAAGAAAGCCTGGAATGACAGAATTGAACCTACTGTATATTCTCCTACCATAGTATAGTATACACCCAGAATAAGAATAGAATAATTGGCAAGCAAAGACACTAGCGCAGGTACGGAACCTAGGGACTGATTAACCTTTGCCATCTTAAGGTTCTGTTCGGTTACATCACCTTGTACCTTAGCCCAACTCTCATAATAGCTTGCCTCAGCACCGTTAGACTTGATTGTCTCAATCATCTCAATAGCCTTGGATGTCATAGCACTAAGCTTAGCCATATCACGATACTGAACACGTGATATATTAACTCTCTTCTTGGAAATGTATTGAGAAATGAATGCATTAAGAACAATATTAAGGATTCCTACCACTGTAAGAATCAAGCTCTTACTAATCATAACTACAAGATAGAACACAATCATTATTGTATTGAAGAAAAGTGGCGCAAATACCTTAACAAGAGTATCGGCAATTGACGCATTCTCTTCTTGCCTTGCCTGTAAATCTCCTACCATTCTCTGAGAGAAGAAGTTAATGGGAAGGCGAAGAAGTCTCCACATATAGCTTGTGGAGCCAAGTAAGTCCAGCTTACCGCTTATCTTATATTGAAACAGTGATTGAACAAGGGATACAACCACCTGCATAATTCCCACAAGTGCCACTATGAATATAAATGGATAGAGCCATGTGGGGTTATTGCCACCTAAGACATAATCTACAAAGACCTGTTTCATAATAGGCGAGATTATACCGATAAGGTACATAATGATAGTAGTTAATGCGAAAAATACCACCAAAGCGGCCGCACCCTGTAATCTCTTCTTGGCAAAAGAAAGCATTGACTTTCTCTTACCTCCAGGCTCAAATTCCTTGTCAGGAATAATCTCAAGATATACTCCTGTAAATGACTCATCAAATGTCTTAATATCCATCTTGACAAGACCTTTTGCCGGGTCATTGACAATAGCTTTATTGCCTTTAAAACCGCAAAGTACAACAAAATGAGCCATCCCCCAGTGTATAATACACGGAAAGCTCGCTTTCTCTCTTAACATTTCAGTTGTATAGGCATAGCCCTTGGTCCTGAATCCGTATTTCCTTGCCGCGGCAAGTATATTCTTGGCATTACTACCATTACGTGATACACCACAATCTGCTCTTACCTGCTCTAATGCTACCCATTTATCATAGTAAGCCATAATCATTGTAAGTGATGCCGCACCACATTCTAACTCCTCTAGTTGCATTACAATAGGAGTCTTGGCTACACCTTTTGTTTTTGGACTTTTTATACTCTTTTCACTACCCATAATTACTTCCCATATAAGAACTCAATAGGTCTTATCTGTTTTTCTATTAATTCTCCGTCAACTAACACATTTACATCCAAGGTGGTAAATGATGCCCACACAAATAGTGCCACCAATAGCAGCAACACTATTCCAAGAACAATCCATACTAAAGGATTGGTCTTTTGCAGTATCTTGTTAAGTTCATCCGGATTATTAATGCTTTGATTTTTCTTACTCATAAATCTCCATTTTTATCACATTTATTATGTTGTTAACTTCTTCTCCAAGGTCAATCTATTCTCATGATTCGTATATTCATATGACATATTGTCCATGATATTCTGTGTCATGAAAATTCCCAAGCCTCCAACCTGACGCTTCTTGATATGACTCTCAATGTCTAGCTTATCTCTGTTAAGAGGGTTATAAGGAACTCCCCTGTCAATAATAGTAATGTATGCCACATCCTTACTGTCGCTAAACGAAACCTCTAATATGACATCACCCGATCCGGGTGTGTAAGCATAGCTGCATACATTCATAAAAATCTCTTCGACGCACAGGCATATACTCATCTTGGTCTTCGCCGAGCACTCTGTGGTATTCAGCTTCTCTTCAATGAAATCTTTTGCTTCACCAAGATTCTTGATGTCAGAAGAAACTTCCAAAGTATATTTGTCTTCATTCATACAATCTATCCTTTCCTTATTAATGATCAATTATTAACCAGTTGTTTATTTATTCGTGACATTCCTGAACCACAGCCAATACATCTTACGATTCCATACTGATAAGTAATACGCCAATACTCCGGCACCTATATAAGCAATAACAAAGAATCCTATAGGAGCAATAATCCCATATGATTGAAAATCAAGAAAGGGATATGGTATCCACTCACTAGTCAGTATCCCTGTCTGAATCATTGTTACAATTATTATCAGATATACAATCACATAGCTTGTACCAATAGTAATGTCGAAGATACTAAGCTTTCTCTCCGGTGATTCATTAGTAATAAATGACAAAATCGTAAGGAAGGGAATACACAGGTGCATAAAGAACATATCGATTCTTCCAATATGCATATGCTCGGTAAAAAATGGCAGTTGACTTATTAAAACTACAATTAATATTATTCCTTCAGCTACTGCCGAAGCCAATCTTGCCAGATATGCCAAGTGCCTCGAAAATTCTCTCTTTCGTATCAATTCATATAGATTCACAACAATAACCATAATAGTCAGAATCGTTGTAAACAAGGTTCCGTCAACTGTCATCCAACGAAATGTCAGTACGCCCTCCTTGTCTATATTCCATATATATTCAACAGAAAAGATTCCCATACATACAATGAATATGCACACAATCATATTGGTTATCTTCTTCATTCGATAACGCTTGTCAAAATTATTTAAGGATTGTTCTAAGTCTATAGCAGTATTACTCATGTCTAGTATTTTTTCTTAATTATTTTACAAAATATGACAAATAACAATGTCATAAGTCCAACTAATACAACATCTCTTATGCATATATAGACAATCCACTCCCACTTTTCCGTCAACACCAGCCCCAAAGGATTATGGTATGACGAGAAAAAGTTGATATCGTGAGTAACGCCCACAATCTTGTTGTCTACATATACCTTCTCAGAGAGAACACCGTTAAGGTAGAATGTGGGGATATCAAATGCAAACGCACCTATTATCGCCGTCTTAAGATCCGAAAAAACAATATTCGTCTCTTTACTGAGTCCTATGTATATGCTGAGCACACATATCATTGAGTGATACAAGAAGAACTGCCATACGCGAGGAGCCAACATATATTCACTAAAGCTATTATACTCAACAGAAAGGGATGCCAGTGGAATCGCAATTATTCCACCAATTCCTGTAGCAAACATCATTACATACAAGAAGCGCTTCACCTTCTCATTTTCCACAATCAGGCACAAAGCCATGAAGAAAATCTGTAGGCTACACATCTCAAAGGGCAGATGCTCGGGACTGAGGGCAGCTATATAATCTCCTCTGTAGACAAAATCTATGGAGCCGTCTTCTTTTGCTGTGAAGCGGTCAATCATAGGAACTATCTGGGATACAGAGAAGAACTTAATAACCTCCGACACAACACCTATTGCAAGACAAATCTTAAGCATACGTCTCATTGGTGGTCGTAAGTATCTGCAAAGTATAACTCCCACGACTATTACTATTAACGAAATTACCATCCATATTATATGTGCCGTCTGAAACATTATACCCGACTTCCCCCGTTATTATTACCTAGTCCTACAGTATCCGGTGTGTCCGTTTATTCGGAAACGTCTACCCTAGATATTAAGCGGATTCACTAAGTGGTAATCCTTTAGTCTATCCGTTATCTTGTCGTACCAGCCATTTTCAAAGAACATACATTTCGTAACATCTTCCCCGTAGAAATCATCTCTATTATCACTATACAATCTGCCAAGTGCCGGACAACCGCCGGTACAAGCCATATAGTACTTGCAATTACCGCATTTGTCATTCTTTAGAATCTGCTGCAATACAGTCGCAAGAGCTATATTAAGATACTCACTCTCAGTTACAATATCCTTAAGCGGCGTCTTCTTAATATTGGCAAGGCTGATTCCATGCTCCATAAACCAACCTGACATCTGCATACAGGGAACAACTTCACCGCTGCTTGTAACAGCAATCATGCCCCTATTGCCTTTACAGATAGGTATTCTAACATTGAAATCATCCTTATTGGACATAATAGGTGTAAGTTCATAAGAGCCATGATGCGCGAATATCCTTAGATATTGCCATATATCAATATCCATATTCATGCCGCTGTCCAAATAATCTGAAGCAAAATCAAGCATTTTATCATAATACTGCTCCAGAGGAATGGTGGTATTGGGCGAATTCTGCTCCCACCTTGGTGCTTCGGTTGTACGGATTATTCTCATTTCGGATACACCGATATCATTGAGAAGTCTTGCGGTATCCATCATAACATCTATATTCTTAAGATGTACCTGCACCTGAGCCTTAACTCTAAATCCATTCCTGATACATAGCTTAATTGCTTCTAAGGTCTTCTCTTCCGCCTTATCATTCTGCCTCATCCAATTATGATAACCTACACCGTCATAGGATATCTTAATAAGAGGATTGCAACCAATCTCCTTAAATTCATCAAGCATCTCCTGAGTCAGTAATATACCATTGGTATTAAGCTCAAAAACATACATATCTCTGTCATAGATTGCATGAATAATATCCATAAAATGCTTATGAACAAGAGGTTCACCACCTGTTATTGTAAATGAATGAACACCTATATCTCTGGATTGATCCAATATATCAATTACTTCGTCATATGAAAGCTCACTGTTCAACCTGTCGTTATCCTTCGCGTTGAAGCAGTGAATACAGTTAAGATTACATTTTCCTGTAATCATAAGATTCATACTTGGAAAATAGTAGTTGTCATATTCTTTTAATACTGACCATTTATTGGGACACATGCCCTTCTCACATTCTTCTATAAAGCCTCTGTTGAGAAGTCTGTCTACAATCTCATCTTTTTCAATTTCATTATTACCATCACACAAAAGTAACTTATCAAATTCTTCCTGCGATATAGGCAAAGCGTGTACAACGTCCTTTATATATACTGCTCTGTCCACATATTTCCATTTGCGAAGAGCAACATCATCCTTCAATCTATAATACATACAACACCCCTTCTTTACATTTCACGACATTTCTTAAGAAGCCTCTCAACCTTCTTGGCAACAGCCTTCTCGTTAGAATCCACACGAAGTGCTATTTCTTTATATGACAATTCTTCTATATATCTCATAATAAGAAGCTCCCTATCACTCTCCTCAAGCTTACATAATATGCTGTAAGCCTCCTGAGCATATTCATCAGTAAGCTTGTTAAGCTCCTTATCCTCGACTCCCGGCTCGAACCCTGCCTCGTTCATCTCTTCAAAGGACGCCTGTTCATGCTTCTTATTGCTTCTTATGTAATTAAGCATTGTGTTTCTTGCAATCGTACAAAGCCATGTCTTCGCACTCGCTTTAGAGTCATCAAAGCTATCCCATGCTTTCATAGCTCGGATAAAAGTCTCTTGTACCACATCTTCTGTATTCTCACGGTTAAGAAGACGCATATATATTACTTTATATACATCTTCATAATGCTTTTCATAAGCTTCTTCAAATGTCATATCCACTCCCCGTGCCCTTACATTTACTCCATATCAATAACCTGATCAAATCCACAAAGTTCTATGATTTCCTTGATGTCATCCGATGCATTGGTAATCTTGATTCTTTCTTTGTTATTCTTCTCCATATAAAGCTCCGTAGACATGATTACTCTCAGTCCGGCAGATGATACGTACTCTAAGCCTGTTGCATCGATAACGATCTTTTGTGCCTCATCTCTCTTACTCTCTAATTGTTCTTCAAACTCGGTAAATGTCATTCCATCAAGCTTTCCCTTAAGGGACACATTAAGAACATCGTCTTGTATTTCCATTCCTATCTCAAGCATAGTAGCCTCCCGTCCATTATAATTAACATTCTGAGAGTAATTGTACCATAAGTTAGCATAAAATAAAAGAGAATAGACCATCACACTATTAAAATAATGCAACGGCCTATGTATTAGTTAATAATATACTTACTTCTGATTATCATCCTTTTTATTCAATAGGTATTTTTCTTCAATCAGACCTGCTGCCGATATCATCTCCAGTTCGTCATCATTAAGCTCTCTGTTCATGTGAACCTTTACAATCTTAGCTCCATTACTGCCAAAAAGCTCTTCTCTTAATTTGTCTTTATGATTACTTCCTGCACTAAAATCAGCATTTCGCAGGATTTTCTCTATATCTCTACTCATAGTAATCATCTCCTTACCATGTCAACATCAACCAGCATTTATAAACCATACATGACCACAAGTCTTACAATCGCAACGTATCTGATAATGGCTTATACCCTTTTCTGTAAACTTGTGAGTAGTATCGTGGGAATTACACTTAGGGCAAGCATATTCGTAGGTCTCTTCTGAGCTTATAGGTCCTACCAGATCAGCGCACCATCCGCCTGATACTGCTTCAAGCTGCTCGTCTGTAAGCTTAACGCCTTCTGCCTTGGCAAGTGCAAGTACTTCCTCTGAGCTCTTACAAGCTTTAACCTTTGCTATTTGTTCCTCTGTTAAACCTTTTAATAATTCTTCTCTCATAATAATTCTCCTTTCTTATATTGACAGGGGGACGGTCCTTTTGTCACCCCTGTGTTTTATTGCTTTCACATATATATACACAATTAAAACAGAAAATGCGACATTTTAGAAAAAAATTTTTTAAAAGTTGACAAAACCTGTCACCTCACCTGTATGCCACAAGCATATCATCATAGGCTTTAATTGCGCTGTCTAATCTCTCATTAACGAAGCTTTCGCCATATAGTCCATCCTGGTTTCTTTCGATCCCTTTCAGGCTGACAGGATATACAGCAGGCGGATTATTCATATCAAGTATCTGTATGTTGCGAAGCTGCTCGCTGTTTAGATACACCATATCAATTGAATAGAACTTCTCTCCTTCGCTGTTTTTCCATCTGGAGAATACTATCTTACAGCCAATAGGAGTCTTCTCAATAGACTGTGGCAGATTATAATCCTCAGCTTCCAGCGCTGAAAGAACGCTTGAAATGTTAGAATCGTGTCCGCAGAGAAATGTAAATCTTCGATTATCCGTCCTAAGCTCCTTATCAATCTCCATAAGAAGAGGATGTGCTACATTTACACTAACAAGAGGCGCTGAGAATAATACATCACCGTATACATCCTTGACTTGTCCGATAGCCTTCCACTCATCGAAAGTAAGACTATGATTAAACGCTGCTTTCCTTAAATCTTTTTCCTCGTAATATTGAAGCACCAGAGCATCACTTACAGTGCATGCATTCTTAAGGGAGCCACTCACTTTTGGCTCCGCATTCTCTTTCAAGCTAATCTCTAAGTCATCCGTAGTAAAGTCGGATACCTTTCCTTCCTTATATGCACTTGAACTTTTCATATCTATTACATCCGATATAAGCTTGTAATTGTCTTTTAATCCCTTAATCTGATCAGAGTACATAGCGTTAATCTGATTCTTGGCGTCTTGTACATACCTGTCTGATACAAATGTCAGCACCGGATTAAAGACAGGATCCATCTTGTCGAATTGCATATGGTATTCAACATCTTCGTTATATACCGGAAGAAATCCGGCACTAAAATATCTAGCCGTTGCAATTGTACGCTGCTTGGAGTTGGCATATATACGAACTTCACCTTCACCCGGCATATAGTTATCAGGAATAAGACTTTCCGACTCTAACCATTTTCTAAAATACTGTCCCATTAATGTCTCAATGACTCCACCCCGCAGGGAAAGTTCACTAGGCGATGATGACCAATCGAACCACTTATAGGGCGTAATCGTCCCCAGAAGAGAATCCCCTCCACTTAAGGGCGAGCGAATATTGTGTCTGCTAAGGACAACCACCTGCTCTAATTCATAGCCGGAATGTGATAGTCCCAGTTGGTTAGCTGTCGTATCGGACGACCTGCTACTATTAGTCTCAGATACACCGCTTGTAAAAAAAAGCAATACCGCAATAGCTGTTGCCAGGGCAACAGCTAAAATTGCTATAATTATTTTGAAATGTTTTGTGTTATTTTGATTATTCATATTCATCACAGGTAGTTAGTATTATATAATCTATTTAAAATAATCTTTGTGCTTTTCAAACTCTTGCTTTTCTCTGTCAGAGCTGTCACCACAGCCACCGCTTACTGCTTCAAGCTGCTCATCACTAAGTTGTACTCCCTCTGCCTTGGCAAGTGCTAAGATTTCATCAGAATTCTTACATGCTTTAACCTTTGCAATCTGCTCCTTGGTTAATCCCTTCAATAATTCTTCTCTCATAGTCATTCTCCTTTCTTTATGTGTGTTGACATCTGATTAATATAGGACACATGCTGTCACTGCTTACACCTATTTATACACGCAAAAAAATCAAAATGCGACATATTACAAAAGAATATTTTTTTGTAATCTATCTAAGTCTTCGAGCCGAATTTTACCATCATCATGGTAATATCGTCATACTGCTCGGCACCCTTTGTAAAATCATTTATATCATCATATATGATTTCGCAGGCTTTTTTGCAGTATTCTTCCTTAGTATCATCAATATCCTTTATTTTGGTGCCAATCACTTTGAGCAGTCGCTCTTCTCCATACAAATTCTCCGACACATCCTGTGCCTCAGTGACTCCGTCTGTATACAGATAGATGGAATCTCCCGGCTTCAATATCACCTCCTGCCTTAAATACTTCGCATATTCAAAACCACCCATCACCATACTTTTCTTTTGATTTATAAAAGACACATTTTCTCCGCTTACAAGAACCGGAAGTGTATGTCCTGCGTGAACATAACTTAAGACTCCGCTGTCAAGACTCAAAAATCCAAACCAGACAGTTACGAACATCTTCGCAGACTCATTCCTGCAAAGTGCTACATTGGTCTTACTTGCCACTTCATCTACGGAAAGCCCCTGCTCCGCGTAGAATTTTATCAAAGTCTTGGCACGCATCATATAAAGCGCCGCCGGCATACCTTTGCCGGATACATCTGCCATAACTATCGCAAGAGTATTATCATTTACCATAAAGAAATCATAGAAATCACCGCCTACTGCTTTGGCAGTGTTCATGGTTGCATAGAGACTGTACCGCTCGTCTTCAGGGAATACCTGTGGCACCGAAGATTCCTGTATGTTCCTCGCATTCTCAAGCTCTTTCTGTACGCGGAGATTTTCTTCCTCAATTAAGCCTTTAAGCTTGTCAACTGTCTCATTTATGCCGGATGAAAGCTCAGTAAATTCTACGGAGCCTCCGACTGTTACTCTTTCTTCCAAGTCTCCGTTAGTTATCTTATTCAAAGATGCATGAGCTTTCTCCACCTCTTTTATAACAATCCTTTTTATCAGTAAGAAAAATACTATTAAAAAGGCGGATATTATAGCGAAGAACAGGATAATAAACATAATATTATTCTGCACTTGGAATTGGTCCGCCTCATCCACCGGATAAGCTCCAATAATATAATAGTCCGGCGTCTTCATTGCTGACACATAGCATTTCTTGCCATAAAGAGTGGTAATTGTCTCCTTAATCTCTCCTTCGGATTCGGGAAGCAAAGAAACATCCTCAAAGGCAGTCCCCTTCTTGTCCTCCATGGTATGTGTGATACTGGAGATTGTTCCATCTTTATCACAATTAATCATATAACCTGTCATACCAATCTTGGAATCCTCGGTGACAATCTCTATAGATTCATTCCAAAATACCGAGTAGTTATCTTTATTAATGGCAAAGAGCATAAATCCGCTTTTGTCCCTAAAAGCTCTACCAATATAAGCCTGTTCTTTCGTCCCTTCGAAAAATGTTTTATCTAAGGTGTCGCTATAAGACGACTCCTCATCTAAAAGACACATAAAAGGAGACAACTGTTCATCATTTATTATATCATATCCCCTAAGATTAGGATTGGAGGAATATGTAATAATCCCCTGAGCATTTACCACACTAACTTCACTCATCCTGTCTCTGTTGTACACAGCGACTCTCTCAAGTCTGTGATCGTCGAAGTAGGCTTCCTTACCATCTGTATCTTCACCATCGATAACATCTGACATCCATTCATCAAATTCCTTATTGATGTTTTTTGCCACATCTATACGCTGCACATACTGGGTAAGATAGTTGTCTATCATGGAGAACGCCTGCTGATTCTGGAGACGATCCTGCCACAGAAGCCCCGCCACTGAAGCGATAATTAATGAAATTAACAGTATCGTCTCAAGCCACACAAGTATTATGGTCTGAAGCTTATGGCTTCTGTAAAATCTATTCATCATAAGTCCTTATCCCTTCATATCTAACCCACATCATTGTGATATCATCAAATTGAGGAGCATCCTTCTCAAAGGCTGTCACATCGGATAATATCATATGACATTTATCTTCACAGAATTCATTGCCTTTATGAGCTTTGCTGTCACCGGCATGCTCTCTTATGAAAGTAAGAAGCCTATTCTCTCCATACAATTCTTCATCCGGATTATGAGCCTCTGTAACTCCGTCAGTATATAGATAGATACTGTCTCCCGGAGACAGAGTAATCTCTTGTCTTCTATACTTAGCCATCTCAAATCCACCCATTACAAGGTCAATCTTTTGCCTTAAAAAGGACACCTCAGAGTTGATGAGTATGGGTAGCGTATGACCAGCGTGAACGTACGACAAAACTCCCGTCCTGAGGTCCAAAAATCCTACCCATGCCGTAACAAATCTATCCTTAACGGCATCCTCGCAAAGCTTCTTATTGGTCTTATCCACAACTTCTTCTACTGAAAGACCCTGAGCAGTGTAAGTCCTTATCAGAGTCATGGCACGCATCATATAAAGTGCAGCCGGCATACCCTTACCGGATACATCTGCCATTACAATAACAAGATTGTCACCTGCCATGAAGAAATCGTAGAAGTCTCCGCCAACTGCCTCCGCAGTATCCATGGACGCGAAAATTGAAAAACGTTCATCCTCCGGAAAAGCCTTAGGCACTGCGGATTCCTGAATACGTCTGGCATTTTCCATCTCTGCTTCCAGCTGTTCCTTGGCCTCGCGTATCATATCCTTAAGCCTGTAAACCGTATCGTTAACGCCACCCGATAATTCGTAGAATTCCAATGAGCCCTCTGCACTTGCTTTTTCATCAAGGTCTCCTGCCGTGATACGTTTTAGCGATTTATGTATGCTGCTAACCTCTCTGATTACATGGTTCTTAAGAAGGATGAATAAAAGCACAAAGAGTGCTGTCAGTATTATTGTAAAGATAATCAAAAACAGCGTGTTATATTTCCCACGAAGCGCATTTGCCTCACTTACAGGATATGCCGCAATAAGGTAATAGCCCGGTTTTTTAACCGTAGCAACATAGCTTTCTACACCGTAAAAATCGGTTCTATCGTAGGTGATTGTGCTTTCTTCGGCTGGCAGAGTCACCTGTCCATTATATGGTACACCCATCTTAATAACATCACTTAATGCAGCCTCTGTGACACCCACAATAGTCTTGTCATTATTACATACCATAAGAAATCCGGTGTTGCCTATCCTGTTGCCGGTAACACCCTTCCACAGCTTACTTTCCATCTGCTTCTGCAAGATTTCTCTATCATAACCAAAGGCTATAAATCCCTTATAGTTCTTAACAGTTATGGCATTATATACCATTTTAAGATTAGCATTCGAATCAAAGGGATTGGGATAAAAATCTTCGGCATAATATCCGTCTCTATCTAAAAGACATAAAAATCCTGAGAGATAACTGTTACTGTGAAAGTCAACGCCAAGCATTTCAGGGTTGGAAGAATGTGTTACAATACCATTCTCGTCTACAATGTTAATCTCGGATACCTCACCTTCGTTGGCTTTAACCGTTCTGTCAAGCAACGCATTGTCCTGAAATTCCGTAATGGAGAAATCTTCAGCTTCGCCCCAGCCCCATTCATAGGCATAGTCCTTCATGTCAGCATTAAAATCCCAGTGCCCCTCGAAATCCTCAATATACTCCCTAAGAAGTGTGTATGACTGGCGTTTCTGAAAATAGTTTTGCACTCCAATTCCAAGTACTGCCGCTATGGCAAAGGAGATAACAATCAAAATCACAAGCCTTATATATATGATTGTTCCTATTTTTTTCTCTTTCATCAATACTCTCCTGACAGTTGTGCCTATAGTCTATACCAACAGATGCGCATAAATATAGATTAAAAGACATTTTTATAACTTGTTGTATTTTTCCATATATAATATAAATTTTTTGAAACGCGGAAGGGTAAACTCTATAGTTCCATAAGAATTATCCCTTATTAATCCGTATTCAATTAGTTTGTTTCTGTATGGCGAGAATTGATTTGGCGCAACGCCCAGTATATTTCTAATATCTTTGACCTCGCCAGACTCACTTTTCGCAATTCCTACGACTATGTCCTTTTCTCTGTCAGTCAAGTGATTCCAGATAGCACTATATGCTCCTTCATAAAGCATACCATCAAGCTTAACAATCATCTTATCATCAACACTTGTCTTGCCAGACTCCCAAAGCAACGCTCCTAGTAATTGGAATGCGTATGGATAACCCTGAACAATCTTGGCCAAAGCTATAGCTTCGTCTTCCGACACCTCAAATATCTCTCTATATTTTTCCACCACAAGATAGCTATTCAATTCCTCTAGCTTAATTCTTGGAAGTCTTCGAAGAAATGTACCATTCTTGGCATTAGATAGCGCACTGAAATTCTCAGGCAGTGCCGTCATCAACAAGAACAAAGGAAGATTCTCACCAATAAAAGCCTGAAATGAATGTGCAAACGTCTTGATACTCCTTGTATTTGAAGCTTCGTCTATTGCCACTAGAACCCTTTTCTTCTTTTTCTTGGCTTCTAATAGCATTTTACGAAGCAATGTTTCACCATCTGAAAAAGTTTTTCTAGAAACCCCTGCTCCAAACCCAGCAATAGCCAAATTTGCTTCCGTAACCTGCTCACTTTCTAGCTTAATATATTGTCCGAGTTGACTAACTGCAGATGAGAATAGGTCCATATCCGGATTCAGTCTTAATACGTACCAATCTTCTTTATTCGCGAAATAATTCTGCAAGGCTGTCATTAATACTGTCTTGCCACACCCTCTAACTCCTGTTATAACATAACCGTAGGTCATGGGATTATCACTCTCGAACACACTGACAACGCCCATAAACTCATTATCTCTTGGAATCATAGACTTCGGCTCAACACCAAAAATAACTGTAAAAGGATTTGAAGACATATTATCGCTCCTTAATCTATTATAAAAACCCATTATATGTTGCAAAATTCATTATAATTCATTATATCTTATTATAAGTAGTTATAAGTAGTTATATCTTTTGTTTTATATTATAACTTAGTGTAGGTTTTGTCAAATGATAGTTTTACCCTGGTTAAATATAATTTTCTATTTCGCACTTCTTATATACATCACATTTAGCATAAAAAAAGCACCATGCGAATGTCATCCTGCCATCTGGTAGCATAACATTACACATAGTGCTAATATTCAGAGCTAATACCCAATAATATTTCTAATCAGTCATTATATCCTCAATTTGTCTTACAACATCTTCTATATCATCTGATTTCCCCGACTCACGACATTTATAATAATATGTGAGAAGTCTCATACGCATTTCTAACTCTCTGTACTTTGAATCACCTATTATTACAACATTCTCATTTCTAGGACGTGCTATCAATACAGGCTCACCCTTATATGCTATTTCAAAGTATTCTTTTTGGTTCTTCCTAAAATCTGCTGGTTTTGTGACTACCATATCTACCTCCTAAGTATTGTAAGGCATTAATTAACTCCAACCGTTTGTGCATATGAACCTTGCTCTATTTTTTTTAGTAGCGATATGTCACAATCATACAACGGCCATTCGCCTCCGTAGGCCCCTTCTTTATGTTCCTTAGAATCAGATTCTACCACACATTTCCCCGATTTAGAAATATCTACAACCTCACCCGTAATACCTCTATCAATTATTTCAACCTTATCATATAATTTAATCATTATTCGTCCTCCCGATATGCAGTAATAAACCGCGGAGCAGCATCAGTATAGTCAATCTGCCAAACAGTACGAAATCTTTTCTTCATAGTAATTCCAAGCATCATAAAAATAGAAAAAGAAATGGAACCATCATATGATTCTCTATAATCACAAGAATACTCCATACTAAATTGTTTCTCTAAATCCCGTTTCAGAATTTCACAAGAATGCGCTGTATAGCCCACACTATAGAACTCAAAAAAATGCTTTTTTTCTGGATTTAATAAATACAATTCTATCTTCTCATTAGGAATATAACAATGTCTTTTATTCATTCTCCCCCTCAATTATAACATCTATATATACTATTTCAAACGAAATCCAAGTGCAAAAATTATCTATTGAATTATATGCACTTATTTGTGTACTTGTTTATGTACATATATTATCACATCATTAGTGTATTGTAAATAAAAAAGCACCATGCGAATGTCATCCTACCATCTGGTAGCACAACATTACACATGGTGCTAATCATTAACCTCTAGCCTTACTTGATCACCCTAACCTTAATTACATTAGGATTCTCTTCAATTCTCTTAACAACTTCATCTGTTACAGGAGAATCAAGATCAAGAAGTGCATAAGCATAATCGCCACGTGACTTGTTAGACATGTCAGCAACGTTGATATCTGCGTCACCAAGAGGTGTTGTATATGCAGAAATCACACCCTTCTTGTTCTCATGAATTACAGCTATTCTACTCTTCGTATGGCATACACCCAAATCGCAATTAGGATAGTTAACAGAATTCTTGATATTACCATTTTCAATATAATCTCTAATCTCATCAACTGCCATAACAGCACAATTATCTTCTGCTTCTTCTGTTGATGCACCAAGATGAGGTGTTAGAATTACGCCATCTTGCCCTGCAGTAGTTGGATTAGCAAAATCTGTTACATAATGTCTAATCTTACCAGAATGGATTCCATTAAGAACAGCATCCTCGTCAACAAGCAAGTCTCTTGCGAAATTAAGTATAACAACGCCTCTCTTCATCATATGAATAGAGTCTCTATTAATCATCTTACGAGTAGCATCTAGAAGTGGAACATGTACAGTGATAAAATCACATTCCTTATAGATGTCTTCTACATTTCCAATATGCTTAACAGAACGAGATAAGTTCCATGCAGCCTTAACTGAGATAAATGGATCATATCCATATACTTCCATACCAAGATGTGTGGCTGCATTGGCAACCCGCACACCTATAGCACCAAGTCCTATAACTCCTAACTTTTTACCATAGAGTTCTGTTCCTGCAAATTGCTTCTTAGCCTTCTCAGCAGCTTTAGCAATGTTTTCATCATTTGCATTATCTTCACACCACTTGATACCACCAACAATATCACGACTAGCAAGTAACATACCAGCGAAAACAAGTTCTTTTACAGCATTAGCATTTGCACCAGGTGTGTTGAATACCACTACACCTTCCTTTGCACATTTGTCAACAGGAATGTTATTAACTCCTGCACCAGCTCTAGCTATTGCAAGAAGGTTATCTCCCAATTTCATATCGTGCATTTTAGCAGAACGAACCAGAATTGCATCTGCTTCATTTGCATCTTCAACCTGTCTATAATCAGTTGTAAAATTATCAAGTCCGATTTGCGCAATCGGATTTAAGCATGCGTATTTATACATAATTAATTCTCCTTTTCAAAATCCTTCATAAACTCTACGAGCTTCTCCACGCCTTCAATCGGCATTGCGTTGTAGATGGATGCGCGCATACCACCTACTGTTCTGTGACCTTTTAGGTTGACAAATCCTGCCTTGGTTGCTTCCTCTACGAACTTGGCATCTAAGTCCTTGTCCCCTGTTACGAATGGCACATTCATAAGGGAACGATCCTTAGGCACAACTGTTCCTTTGAACATCTTGCTCTCATCAAGGAAATCATAGAGAATCTTAGCCTTCTTCTCATTGTGCTCTTTCATAGCGCTAAGGCCGCCCATCTTCTTAATCCACTTAAATACCTTACCACAGATATAGATTCCATAGCATGGAGGAGTGTTATACAGCGAATCTGCGTCTGCCTGAGTCTTATACTTAAGCATTGTAGGTGTTCCCTCAAGGCAATCGTCAGTAATAAGGTCTTCTCTGATAATTGCAATTACAACACCTGCAGGTCCGATATTCTTCTGAACTCCGCCGTAAATCATAGCATATTTTGTTACATCAACAGGCTCTGACAAGAAGCATGATGATACATCCGCTACAAGGTCAACTCCCTTGGTATTAGGAAGTTCTTTGTACTTTGTGCCGTAGATTGTATTATTCTCACAGATATATACATAGTCCATATCATCCGTAATTGGAAGGTCAGAACAATCAGGGATATAGCTAAATGTCTTATCAGCTGAACTTGCAAGCTCAACAGCGTCACCATATCTTTTTGCCTCAGCAAGAGCCTTCTTAGCCCATTGTCCTGTTACTATATAGCCTGCCTTACCCTTCTTCATAAGGTTCATTGGCACTGCAGAGAATTGCTGTGATGCTCCGCCCTGTAAGAATAACACCTTATAATTATCAGGTATATTCATCAAATCTCTAAGGTCTTTCTCAGCTTCTTTGATTATATTGTCATACACTTTGGAGCGATGCGACATCTCCATAACGGACATACCGCTTCCTTTATAGTCTAACATCTCGTCTGCAGCTTCTCTTAATACTTCTTCCGGAAGCACTGCAGGTCCTGCAGAAAAATTGAATACTCTACTCATAGTCTGTACCTCTTTTCTTTTCATAGAATTAAGGGAAATGTAATATAAATCATTCCCCTTATTCTTAGTTATTACATATTATATAATATACTTTGTTAAAAATTTGTCAAGCCTCAATTTAACCAATCTTTCTCTCGGTTTAATCTTAGCTTCACGCTTAACCTAAGACATTATAACATAATATATGAGGCATGTCACACTTGATAAAATTAGTTTCTTGCTCAAATTCTTATTATTGTCAATCGAACATTCTTATTATTGTCAATGGAACATTTGACAACAGGATATATGTATTATAGAATTATCATGTCTAAAACAATATGTGTTATGAAAGGAATTGAAAATGGAAAAAAGAATTGACAAGAACGTATTCACATGGGTATTTTCATTTCTCCTAGGAGAATTTGGAGTTGACAGATTTATTCGTGGTCAAATTGCACTTGGAGTTTTAAAGCTTCTTACAGTAGGCGGATGTGGTGTTTGGTCTTTAGTTGACTGGATTATTGCACTTACTAAAGCATATGGCTCTGAAGCATTTGGCAATGAGCAAGAATTCGTATTCATTGATGGTCAATATGCAAAGTAAAAAGAAGACACTCATAATTGCGACGGCTACCATCGTAGCCGTCGCTTTATTAATATTATTGGATATATACAGGTGTCCCCTGGATTATATTCTGGGAATTCCCTGCCCTATGTGTGGTATGACAAGGGCTGTTGTCTCTGCAGCATCAGGGGATTTTACTGCTGCTTTTCACTACCATCCACTATGGATAGTTATAGCCCTCGGCGTCATATTCATTGTCCTGTATGAGCTTAGAGTCATCAGAATACCTAAGATAGCCTTCAATACAATCTGCATAATCTTAGGCGTTCTTCTTGTGCTATGCTATATTGTGCGACTTATACTCCATTCGGATATTGTTATGCCTCATTTTGAGACATCTCTTATCCATAGAATATTGTCGCATTTTATGTAGATTTCCAGTGCTGCCTTCAATATCTTAACGGGCTAGTCTAAGAACTCCTCTCTGAGTTCTACATTGAACTCTTTTGCTATCATCCTTATTTCGTCACTTGTTATAGTCTGTCTTATCTCAGCCTTCATAGACATCACCTTCACAAGAATCTCTGCCGCCTTTTCTATTGTATGAAGCAGTCCAAATGCCAGGTCAAAGTCCTCTCCCGACACAAAGATACCGTGGTGAGCCCATATAGCCGCATCATATTCTTCCATCACCTTACTTGTTGCAACTGCAATGTCCCTTTTACCCGGAACCATCCAGCCCACAACACCGACTCCTTTTGGAAATACGATGGCACATTCACTCATCATTTCCCATAGCTTAAGGGTAAATGTCTTATCATCAAGGGGCAGTACAAAGGTTAGTGCAATCACATTAGCAGGATGTGCATGATAGATTACTCGATTCTTCCCATTGCTTACTTTCTTCTTAACCTCATGATTCATCAGATGACTGGGAAGCTCGCTTGTTGGCGCATTGTTTTCATCAAAGCCCCAGCATATACGGTAATTCTCCCCGCAGTCATCAAGTTCTATTATTCCTATACATTCCTCAGGCTTTAGGGAAATGTTTCTGAAGAACTTGCCCGTACCTGTTATCAGAAAGTACTCTCCTGCAAGGTCCGGTACAGATGCACCTACCTTCTTCCATTCTCCCTCCTTCAAATCATCTCTCACCATATCAATCTCATTTTCCCTGATTCGATAGCTGAGATTACCGCCGTTTCTTTCATGCCAACCCATGGCATATCCATCATCTGCCATTCTTATAAATCCACGCACAAAATCCGCATCTAATACTTTCATTGTATTCTCCTTATCTTGTTATAACATCTACCGGCACATCAAATATTTTGGCAACCTTAAGTATCGTATCAATGTGACGCCCGCTTGCTGCCGCCATATGATGCGTAGGTCCTGCTTCACTCCACTTATTACAGAATTCTCTTGCACCGCAGCTGAACCTTGTTCTCATATTAGTGTCACCAAAGTTGAAAATAGGTCCTTCTTCATTGACACCTTCTGCTGCAACGAATCTAAAATATCCATCCATATCCTGTGTTATTGCAAGATATGTTATGTCACCCGGCTCTGGGTAAAACTGTGTAAGATAGCCTCCGCCGGTCTTGCCGTGAAATATGGGAACTATCTTCATAGTCGGTTTCTTTGCTCTTGAAAAATGATAATCACCGCTGCCCGAATGACCGATAATACATATGTCATCATCAAAATCAATCGAATACATCTCCGACAACTGACCCATACCTGATATCACCTTTAGTATTCCCATTGCCATAGCAACCTTGATATCACCCTCTACAGCACAGCAAGTGCCTTCTTTTATCAACATAGAAAATGCGGGAATTAACATACTGTCCAGTTTGCCCGCAACTCCTTTTGCGAATCCATCATAATGAGATGCGATAAATCCAAGCTTTTCATCTTGTACCCATCTCTCAAATGCAACGACATACTTTGCCATATCCATGACTTTATTGATATCATTACCACCATCTATGTCAAATGTATTAAGAATATCCTCTGCCTTTGCCCTTACTTGTGAATCATCATCTATATCATCGGCTATTGCCCACATTTTCTCCCAATCGAATTGCTTTGTATAAAGCCACATACGATTATACAGGTTAGTCTCATCAATATACAAATCCATCATGCCCGGATACGGTCTTCCTATCTGTGCCAGGTTGGTGTCTCTGAATCTTCTTCTAACCTGAGCAGCCCTGCACCAGCCTTCTATCTCTCCTGCAACATATTCATCGCCACCTTCAACAACTCCGGTAATAACATCATGTCTCTTGCCTGCTCTGTTAAGATCTGCAACCATCTCTCCGACCGCTCCGCATGCATACAGCTCTCCAAGCCATGTGGGTGTATCTGTATTGTCATAATCAGGGGATCTTCTTTTCTGAACATTGACAAGTACGACAGGTACATCTATATCCCTTATTGCAGGCAGCATATTATAGCTTGTTGCATATGTAAGAAGCTGCAATATAACAAGATCCACATCAGCACTCCTGAACTTATCTCCTGCCTCCATCGCAAGCTCTTTGGAGGTAACTATGCCACCGTCCACAAGCTCTACGCTATCCGGAATAGTTTTCTTAAAATCATTGTACTGCGCCTGAAACTCCGGCACAAGTTGTGGAAATTGCGGCAAATATGCCTGGAGCGCTATTGCAAATACTCCTATTCTTGCCTTCGTATTAACTAACATATTATTCCTCCATCTGTATCCTGAGATTACCAAGTGCTGTTGCTTCTAT
>OCTW011580669.1_pt1 | contig 36192 bp, 36 predicted proteins | sample 1539671 | NCBI WGS metagenome assembly OCTW01 (sample SAMN02144230, study PRJEB22623) | gut metagenome | biome: sheep rumen | host: Ovis aries | place: New Zealand
TGTCTACGACCCATTTGCAAAACCTATGGTTTTAGGTTCCAAAACCTATGGTTTCAGGCGCCAAAACCTATGGTTTTAGAAGGCAAAACCACATGTTTTGAAAGCCCGTCGTAACTAATTGTCTTTCAAACACTTACAGACCAACGGCAACATGGGTGCAAAACCAACAAAAATAGGTACAAAACAAGCAACAGCAACTACAATTATACATGTAGTTGCTGTTGCTATATATAGGTATTATTACCTGTAGTTAATGGTTATATGTATATAAACAATACATCACATAACATACTATGGTTATTTTGTTAATATACAATCCACCATTTCACCTACGTTTTTCCAACTCATGATTTCCTTCGATGTGAACTTCAACTTGAATTCCTTTTCGATAGCAACAATTAGCTGGATATGGCTCAGTGAGTCCCATTCTTCAATATCCTCAGCACTCGTTTCATCTGTCAGTTCCACCTCATCTAGGTCAAGAACGTCACAGAAAATCTCATTCAGTTTCTCAAAAATTACTTGTCTTTCCATAATTTACTCATTTATTTACAATTTCTATAAAACCTACTTCACTCTTCCAGAAATAACAGATTAACTTGTCATCTATTGCTTTTGCTGGAACTGGCCTAAACAAAGGGGTATAACCCATCTCTACAAATCTATTATAATCATCAAAAACGTTATCTGATTCATAACAAATGTGATATGGCGAGACTCCTCTTTTGACAACCATTTTATTCATTGTTCTGTTGTCTTCGTAAGGCTGTACTAACTCTATTGTAATATCATTTAGTTTTCTCAAAAAACAAATGTGAGTTTTCTGTATATCATCATGGACTATCTCATCAACACAATATCCATGATTCTTAAACTCCTTTGCTGTTTGTATGATATCGTCAGTTAAATAACCAATATGATGAATTTTAAGCATACAATAACGTTTACTATTCTTCTTTCTTATTTATATAACACTCTCTATCCAAGTATTGACTTACATCCAAATCATATATATGACGGCCTTGCGTGTCTTTTGGTTTAAAACCTAAATTTACATAATGCTGTTCAACCATCTTGTTCTTTGGTGTAGGAAGATACTCACCGATGATTCGTTTATATCCTGCTGCCTTCGCACGTTCAACCATTGTATTGAGGGTAAAGTTCTCCATACCCCTCTTTAACACCCGGCAACTCATAAACCAAGTATCCACAAACAGCGACTCCTCATCCAGTTTTTTCATAATGATTACAGCTATCAGTCCGTTGTCACCGAACTTGTCTTCCAATGTAAAGCTCAGGTCAATCACATCTGGATTCTCGGCCATAGCAGTTATATCAGCTTCGGTATAGCGAATAGTTCTCAGATTGAACTGATTACTCCGTTGCGACAGTTGAGCAACACGGGGGGTATTGAATTTATTAAAACCGCTAACAACCGAAACCATATTCAGAGACTTCAGGAAATCAGCCTCGTTGGCAAACGTCTTCTGCAAGGAAATACGTTTGGCTTCCACCTGATACTGTTTTGTTCTGTCTTTGTCAGCGTTGCTATATGATGCCGTTTCAAAAAGATTGAGCGCATATAGATATTCAAGATATTCAGCAGGATCCTCAGGAAGCTCAGGAACAGTAATGCCTGGGATATTCTCCCGAACTATATTCCGCTCAAAAGGATTATCATCCAGGAACACCATGGAATCAAAACCGATATTCAGGATTCGCTGAATGGTACGTATATTATCCACCTTTGTTTCCCAATTGGCTTGGAACACTGCGATATCATCCAATTTAAGAATCATATCAGGATGTTTCTCAAAGGGTTCTTTGGCTGTATCCTCATTGTTCTTGGAGGCCACACAGATAATGATTCCCCTTTGTTTGAGTTTCTTGATCCACATCTGGAACTCAGTGAAGGCTTTACCTATTCCCAGGCCATGACCTAATTGTATTCCTTCAATGCCATCATCACCAATTACGCCTCCCCAAACGGTATTATCTAGATCCAGAATTAGGCATTTCTTGAACTGACCTTTGATAGCTGCAATGATATCCATAATCCGCGATGCCACGTATGGAACGGCATCAACAGAAAGTATCATCTCTGTACTGGTATATACATTGGGGGCAAAAATCAGATCTCGGCCAAGTTTATTCTGCAAAGCTGCGATGTCACATATGAAGAAATTCGCATTCTGTTCTGCCAATTGCATCAGCTCGTAATTCAGCTTACGTACCTGGAACACAAAAGATGCTTCCACCTTATTGGCAAAACTTCCAAATACGGTGTCGTCAATCTCCGGATAGTTAAGATAGATGATTTTCTTTTGTGAAAAGGCTGGGTTTTGTATAATCGAAGACACAAAATTCATACGTTCTTCTGCTAAAACCCTTTGATGTTCATCAGTTAGCGTACTATGATACTCTCCCAGTTTATGTGTTGATTGGAAGACCACCACGAAATCTGCATCAAACGCGTACAGATCGCTTGTCGGATCCATGAACTGACGTTCCACCTGGTTGTATTCAGCTTCGAATAAATCAACATGATATCCTCTTTCTACCCCCATGCCACGTATGGCCATAGCCAAGAACTGCGTGGCAGTATCACCAACTAAGGCAACCTTGATTGAAAGATTGGTAGAAGTATCCTTTTTCAGATTTCGTTTTATCTCTTTAAATGTAATCATTTCTATATCTTATTAACAAATTCTTTTGTAAATAGATCTGCACCAACTGTGCTCAGATGGCTCACATCATAGAACAACTCCGGATGATTCGTATAAGTTGTGTCACCATTCCAATCAAGATAAGTTATATCCTTTTTTGCACAATAGTGCTTCAAGTCACGATGAAAATTCCCCTTGTCAACCCTCAAACTGGGTGATGAGCAAAGAATCAACTCCATCGATCTCTGCTTGCAGGTGTTCACAATGAAGTTTAGATATCGTATATCCAGTTCATCAGGAACAAAACGATTGTTGGAGACAGAACTCTTCATCTCACCTTTTTGCACAGCCATCGGTCTATATCCATTCATATCAGCTTGACTCTTTGCCAGATACCCATTTACAATCCATGGAAGTGTGTTATTATACCTATATAGGTTCAGATGCAGTTTCAACCTGTCTTGCCAACTACTAACATCACGGATAATCGAATCCACTTGGTGATTCATTCCGTAGAAACAATACATATCACTTAGATGACTGTTCCATGCTCCGTCTAACATCACACCAGAAATATCCAGTATAACTATCTTGGGCTGATGTCGCTCCATATTGGCAACCAATACCATGGCGGCATAGACAATGTTCTGTCCATCACGACCAGCATTATAGGCTGTCATACCTAAAGAGTCTTCTATAATCTGGCAATTATAATGATGGTTAGCCGATGAAGGGCCAAGTATCAACACATCTGCTTCTCGTTTAAACATGGCCTGAACCGCATTCGTTTGGTTCACCCCCACATCCTTCACATTTAGAATAAGTTTTTTAGAAACTGCTCCTACTGCAATATCAAATAAGGCGATGATGGCAATAATAACCACGACACCCCACAACAATCTTTTTGTATTACTCATTATACTTTTCGCTTATTGCTGTTTCTTCCGTTTGTTCGATAAACTAGAATTGGAAGTAAATAAAGTGCCCACCATTAAGAGCACCAGTATAGATAATAAACACAACTAACAGAGCAAAGGATACTACCTGTACCCATGGCCTCTCAGAGTGTAAGAAGTGGATGTTTAGTTTGTTTTCATCCTTGTACTCCTTAAACAACAAGATACATATAGGTAGGATAGCTGTCAATGCCCAACTCATGAAAAACATTCCAAAGCCACCATAACAAATGCGTTTCAAAGCAGAATAGAACGCTTCTATAGAATCAGATCTAAACAACAAATTTCCTATTGTAACTAGAGCAAAAGTCAATATTATTCTTGTATTATTATAAATAGTATTCTTTTTTAAATTATACCGTTTCTCTAACTTCTTCCGTTTTTTATCCATCATAGCGATAATGACTAGTATTATGCCATGATAGAAACCAAACAGTATGAACGTCCAATTGGCCCCGTGCCAAGCACCTATAATGACCAAATTCAATAGTGTAGCTAAATACATACCCCAGTTTCCCCAATTGCGGAAAGAAATGTTTAGAGGCATAAACACATAATCCGTTATCCACGTTGTTAACGACATATGCCATCTTCTCCAATACTCTGCAATATTCTTAGTAAAAAACGGTCTTAAGAAGTTCTCCGTAATCTTGATCCCCATTATTCGGGCTACACCTATTGCCATTTCCGAATAGCCACCAAAATCCGCATACAACTGGAAGGAATATAATACACATGCAAGGATAATGGAAGTGGCATTATGATGGTAATAGTTATAAAGCACAGAATCGGTATAAGGAGCCAACTGATCTGCAATACACAGTTTCAGGAACATTCCCCACAACACCCGTTTCCCCCCTTCAATGACATTCTCTGCTTGGAACAGCCTTGTTTCATTTAATTGAGGAATAAACTTATTGGGTCTGTCAATCGGTCCCGACATGATGGTCGGGAAGAAAGACACATACGTTGCAAAAGAAATGAAATCATTCTCTGGTTCTATGTTTTCTCGATGGATCTCAATGACATAACTCATCAACTTGAACGTGAAGAAACTGATTCCTATTGGAACAATAATATTGAATGAGCTCCAGTTAGTATGAACGTCCATCAACCCAAGTACTGCCGAGAACTGATCGATGAAAAAGTTCATGTACTTGAAATAGACCAACATACCAACACCTGCGATCACGCCAAAAACCATCGCCATTTTTGACCTTTGACCGGATCCCTTTGACCAAATACCCAATAAATAAAACACCAATGTCGAAACGAACAACAACCCCAGCATCCGCCAATCAGCATACCCATAAAAGAAGTATGAGGCAATAAGGATCCAAAGGTTCTGCCATCTCGAATTCTTCCTAAGGATGGTGAAATACGGAATCAGCACCACCAGGAAGAAAGCCCAAAAAATAATAGAATTAACTAACACTTTTGAATATGTTTAATCAAGTTTATCCACTCCTCTAATATCGTATCAATTTGGAACTGTGACTTCATCTTTAAACTGCTCACTCCTATCTGCTGCATCAAGTGTTCGTCAGACATAAGTTTTCTAAGAGCGGATGCCATAGCATCAGTATCACCAATTTCCACAACATAGCCATTCACACCATCTTGCACCAACTCATCCGTTCCAGATACCTTTGTTGTTACAATGGGAAGTCCTACGCAGATTGCTTCAATCATCGAGTTGCTCATGCCCTCATAATCACTCGACAAACAGAATATCTTTGATTTCCGCAACTCCTCAATCACATGCTCCGTCCGTCCTGGCAACAGCACCCTCTTTTGTAACTTGAAACATGAAACTGTTGCTTCGAGCTCCGCTCGAAGCGGTCCTTCCCCAAAGATAACTAGTTGCCAATCAGGGAACTCATCTGCGATCTTCGCGAAGGCCCGAATCATCATCTCCTGATTCTTCTGCGGGAACAAGCGTGCCACTGAGATTATCCTTGGTCTCTTGGAATTTTCAATTTTCAATTTTCCATTTTCAATTGAAGAAGCAAGGGCTTCGTCTTTAACGGGGTTAAAAATGATGCTCGTCTTCTTCTGAATGCTCTCGGGGAAATACTTCTTGATACTCTTTGTCTGCACCACCAGCCAATCCGCGTATGGCAACAAGACATGTTTCAGTAGATTGCGTTTCCAAGTCATGGCCGATGGATCCAAACGTTCCGATGCGATGACAGGTATTTTAGTTCCTAATAACGCAGCAATAGTAAAACAATACACACCCTCTGTAAAAGCAATCACCACATCAGGCTTCTCTTTCTTGATGTATTTCCGCAGCCAGAACACCTCAGTAAGACGGTTCTTGGTTTGTTGCATCGCCAACGTTATCTTTACTTCCGTATGGAGCTGATAATACACATCATTGAACTTCAGACAAATGATCTCCACCTGATGTCCTTGCTCCGCCATCTTATTAGCCAATAAGGACACCACACGTTCCGCACCGCCAGAACCTAATGATGCTAATGTAAATATGATTCTCATAATCAGTTTTTTATTGTATGGAAAGCTGTTGGAATAGTGATTCCCACTTATCTATAATATGGTCTATTGAGTAATCTTTAGATCGCTCAATTGCATGAGGCCTAATAGATTCTCTATATCTGTCATCCTCTATCATTTTCTTCATGGCACTGGCTAATGCCTCCACATTATCTGGCTCACAGCATAATCCCTGAGAATCGTCTTGTATGATTTCTCGCTGACGTCCCTCATAATCACATGCCACACAAGCACACCCCTGGCTCATCGCCTCTATCAGCACCAATCCGAATCCTTCATATCGACTACTCAGCACAAAAATCTCTGACTGTTTATACAATTCTTCTATATCCGTTCTGAAACCGAGGAAATCCACAGAGTTCTCCACCCCATTCTCCTTACACAACTGCTTCAGATACTCCAAGCTCTCCTCACTTCCAGTCCCCGCAATCTGTAATCTCCACCCTTCATCTTTCATTTTACACGCGACAGAGGTTTTGCTTTTACACTTTTCACGCTGCCCTGCAGCATTTTCACCCTTGATTAAGCCCCACGCCTTAATCAAAAGGTCAAACCCTTTCGTATACCACACATCCAACCTTCCTGCTGCCAATAATACCTTCTTTTTCTCAGGAATCACCTCAACAGGTTGCAAGGCCAATGGATTGGGCATTACTTCCACATTCTTTAACCGAGTTCCTATATACTGACGATCTACTTCCGTCAACACGGTAACATGTGAATAAACCCTATTCAGAAAGAACTTGGTAAACTTCTCCCATCTGCTGAGAGGTGCTGATGATGGACGTTCAAATGAATTGTGCTCTGTAGCAATTACAGGTATGCCATTACCCATAGTAGCCATACGAGCTATTATGGAACATGTGGACATCACGCCAATTACCACATTAGGTTGGAATTCTTTCACAGCCTTTCTGACATTTCCTATCGCACTACCCCATTTCTTCAATTTTCGCTGATTATCAGAGACCAAATTACGTACCAACACTCTTCGATCTATCTGATAGGTTATGGGGTCAAACAGATTGGAAACGACCATCACTTCGTGTCCTTTCTCGACAAAGCCATTGGCCCACATCACAGCCACTCGTTCTGCTCCGCCGAAACTCAAACGAGTACAAACAATCAGAATCTTCATTTATTACTGGACTCCACCAATTTGAGTCATTCCACTATGAATCATTCGCATTGCATCATCATATTTCGCCACGAAGAAATAGAAGAAGATGATTCCAATACCTATATAATAAATTATTCGGTTTTTCCGTTGCCAAGTCATAGTAATCATAGGGAGTATAAACATTTCCAAGGAAGCGAACACTGTTGACGTACGTCCCGATAATGCTGTATAATTACAGAAGAAAATCAATATCAACGTAGAATAAAAATACCCTGTCTTAAACAGTTCATAATATTTGCTTTTACACCGTAACACCTTGTCAGAAAATGTAAACATCAACAAAATGAAAATCTGAAAATAAATCATCGGGTTACGCAATCCCAATGCCTGAGTAACATAAGTACCTTGTGTATACGTTGCATAGTTCAAGTCCGTACTGTATTGATCAACAGTTCCAGATATAAAACCAGCAATGGTTTGTGACAATATCATGGCTAAGATGATACCTACCACAATATGCCATTTCTTAAACTTTACCATACATAAAAAATAGAATGGAACTGCTATCAATGCAAGATGGTGTATTTGATATGCCACGAATAAGACAGCCATATAATGCCAGATCTTTTTTTCTTGCACATATTTCAGTGCCAAAACAATCAGCAAGATAGCCAATGACGACCGCATCTGAGTAAAATCTCGATTCAACAAGAAACGGGCAATATAATCACACAATCCAATTAATGGGATAATACAATACTTCTGAAGCGATTTATATAGTAAGAACATAGACAAACCACCCATCGCAATCAAATAAAAACGGGAGTCGTTGTAAATTGTTTTAATAAACGATGCCAATAAATAATAACCTTTTTCTACATATCCAGAAGGTTGTAAACCAAAAGAAAAGCCCCAAAGACTTGGTACCTTGTTGAATGCTAATATATAAACATCCTCATCTGGCCAATGGTCACGAAAACCAATGAGAAAGGTCAGCACGATACATGTCAAAATCAAAAGGGCCTTCTGGTATTTACCCCTAAACCTGATCTCGACAAGGATAATAACTATAACATAAAAGAATACAAATAATAATTTCATTTGAATTGATATATAATGTGTTTGAACTTTGTCAGGAATGTAAAGAATCGAATTGATGGCTGATAAAAACCTGCAATGGAGAGAAACAACAATGATTTCTCGAGAGTGCTGATATTTGACTTAAGTTTGAGAATTTTTGTGTAATCGCCAAACACTCCTTTGAATCGTGCCGATGAATAATAAGACTTTCCGCCATAGAAGGCTTTAGATAATATCATGTACGAATGTTGTAGATGTACTTCTTCATATAATGGAGTGTCGCCAAGTAAAGAATCGAAGAGATCTCTCAGATGCAGATTCTCCTCATAGGTTCTATCGGTATATCTCATTGATAGTGAACCTTTATCATCACGAATATAATGATAAAAAGCACAAGGCAAATACGAAACCTTTACTCCATTCTTCAAGATGGCAGCAATAACATACTTATCCTCACAGAAACTGATGCCCACAGGGAAACTAACGTTATACTTGCTATAACAATCCCGTTTTATGAGTTTGTTCCAGCAACTGCCATGAAGATGATGGAACAAATCATGAAGAACGGTGTTATGATCCAAAGCGGAAGGTTGTTGTTTGATGTATTTCTGCCCTTTATATGTATTCTCAAAAAAATCACAGATTACCATGTCTGCATCTTCTTCTTTAGCCTTACCATATAAGGCCTCTAACATGGTCGGTTCTACCCAATCATCAGGATCTGCATGGATGGTAAACTCACCACAGGCATGGTCTATACCAAACTGTCGGGCTGAGGATACTCCCCCATTGGGTTTATGATAAGCCTTAAAGCGACTATCCTTTGCCGCATACTCATCAATTATCTCTCCACATCGATCAGGAGAGCCATCATCCACCATTAGCACTTCGAAATCAGTAAAGGTCTGCGCCTTCAAGGAATCCAAGCAACGCAACAACGTGGATTCTGCTTTGTAAATAGGAACAATAATGCTTATCTTGGGATTAATCATGGACATACTGCTTTAAGAACTGAATGGATGCCTTGCGATAATCCTTTAGTGCTTGATCAGTTCCATTCTTATAATCGACCTTCAAGGGGGCTCTCAGCTTGGGGTTACTTAGACTGATGATTCTATCTTGTAAACCAAATTGATTCAGAAGATGATTAGTACGACTGTCCTTATCACCATTGATGCAATAGAAATCTTTCTGAAAGAGAATGGAGAACACCTGTAAATGGAAAGAACCACCGCATACACATTTGGCATGACGAATCAAATTCAGGAACTCTTTTGGACCAGTTGGAATATAGGATTCAATGTTGCCGTACTTTTTGATGTCCTTTGGATAATACGCCTTTTCAGTTATTACCTTACACCCTAATTCACGACCTATATTGCTGGCTATATCGAAATAGTCACAAGGCAATCCTACTGGGGTATAGAAGAACGCATAATCACCTTTTACCATGGGTTCATCAGATATTATCGAATTATAGTCTTGGGCATCTAATAGCAAGGTGGGGTCACATACAACACATCCATTCTGAATTATTCCATTTTGCAACAAGAAATCCAAAGATCGCTGTTCTCGCAGGGAAACAGCATCAAAGCCATGAATCTGCAGATGCAAGAATTCACAATTGCATTTTTCCGGTTCCTGACCTAAAGAAGCTGCATACGAAATTTTCTTTCCTTGGAACCAGTTCCCATAATATACCTCTCCACTATCTGGTGCATTCGTATTCCATAATTGATCGCTGCCACATATTAGCAAATCATAGCGACTATTCAACTCTGACAACTCTTCTATGGTGTGATATTCCTCTGTGATTTTCAATTCTTTAGCAAGGAAATCTTCAAACAAATGCCATTTTCTATATAAAGGTCGTATGGACTGAGGATACATAAGAAGCCTCTTCATTGATGCCAATGTCACATCACTCCTAACAAAACTAATTGGCTTATGATAAACTACTCGTTGTATCTTTGAACGGTAATTCACGATATCCACCTCGTGACCTTGTTTCTCCAAATAGGTTTGCATGGCCCATGCCTGAAGCATGGAACCGTAGTTATGTGACGCATGAAAAGTTATAATACCTATTCTCATACTAAGTCATTAAACTTTAAACACTCCGTGAACGATACATTTCAATACGAAGAATAGAGATAACCCATGTCTACTTCCCTTACGCAACCATTTATAGGATGAAGCAAACGGATGATTGGAAATATCCTTAATAAGATCACCGGAAGCCATACGTTCAAAGTATCCGTCATTGTCGTTCTTGAGCGACTCGTAAAGGGCTCTATCATTATCATCAACAGGAATTGTTTCATAGAACTTCCGGAACCAGCTACGCTCTTTCATAATTGCCTCCATCTTACCTTCAATATTAGAAGAGCTACTGCTGATGGTCTGACTATTGACACGGTACTGAAAACCTGGTTCTTTTGTATTAGCAATTCCTTTCTGACCAGCCATCATATAAGCAGTGATAGCATCACTGCCCCATGCATACGGCAAATCATAAAAGCCACCCTTCTTGCGCAACACACTTGTTCGATAACAATAATCACCAATGAACATACTACGACCATCCTTCCTCCTTTGAATCATCTCATATACTGATTCACGTTCTGGTCGTTCCTCTAAAACCCGTATTACTTCTGATTTCTCATTGATAATCTCTGTTCTCGAGTAATACACGTCTAAATCAGGATACTTATTTATCGACTCGTCCAAATCTGCAAGAAAGTTCGGCTTCAACCTATCATCATCACCCATGCAGATGATGAAATCTCCTTTAGCATATTCCAAACATTTGTTCCAGTTGCCTACAACATTTTCAGCGCCGAAGCCAACTTCGTTCTTATAATATCGAATCCTTGCGTCTTGAAACCCGTTTACTATCTCATCAAGATCCTCTGGAGAATGGTCATTGACAATGACTAACTCAAAATCTGTGTAAGTTTGAGCTAAGACACTGTCTATACACTCTTTCAAGAATGCCCTTTTATATGCTGGTATGGTTACACTAAACGACATAGATACTTATTTGTATTCAACACTCTTTAACCTCATACGCTTTTCTGGTATAAGTGGAGGAGTAAACACCAGATAGTTATGATTTCCCACTTTCTTGGTTCTGAACGACCTAGCATAATCTATTAATGAAGAATACTTATCCAATCTGTTTATGAGAGGACGTAAGTAAATGGGGGCATCGGTAGAATTTGTAGGATTCAAATGAAAAATGACTTGACTCACTTCTTGACCTTCAGAAACCTGCATGGCATAGAGCTTGCTTCCTTCTATTGTATGAAAAGACTTGTAGTGCTCCGGATGGTTCAACATGTCTAAATACAATTCTTCTGGATAATACTCCAATGAAGATTTCCTATAATACTCCGCAACCATATCTGTTTCTTCGCAGGCCCAATACCAAACATCTTTCTCACCAAAATCCACATGCTTCATCACATAGTTGTAATAGAATCGAGGCGTTCGGTCTGTTTTTGTCAAAACGACAGTTTTTGAAGGATCTTTCAGTTGAGCTAACACATAATCCGAATTCTTTTTATTCAAATAGGAATAGTAAAGCAACGGTATCAAAAACAAGCACAATGTAACGCCACATACACCTAATATCCATTTCTCATATCTAATCTGTTGGAACTGATACAACAAAGTAACGATTCCAGTGGCAGAAAACATCTCTATGGGAAACAGCACTCTGGCATAATGACGATTACTAATAAAGAATACGATGAACGAAGTGAACACACAGAGAATCAACAATCTCTGTTCCCGCTCATACTGATTAAAGATTTCTCTATTCTTGAAGAACACGTACAAACAAAGAACCATATATAACCAAAAGATTCTTACTTCTCGTAAAGCGGCAAATACAGACAGGCATCTATCTACTAACGATATTCCATCCCCCTGCTCAAGTGCTTCCATACGGTTAAATGTGGCTGGTGCAAATACAGTCAGAGCAACACCTATAAAGAAGAAGAATGCAAATGGCAATACGGCACTCTTTATTGCCTTTCTTAGGCTAATGAGCATTATAAAACCTAAAGAAAGACATACAGGAATCGTTGCCCCTTCATTCACCCATCCTAAGAAAAGCATCAAGGGACTCAAGAACACGACTCTATCATTGATTGGCCTATTCCATAAGAACTTGCATATATAAACAAAAGCCAATGCTGCAACAAATGACCACAAATAGTTTACACTACCCGCCATCCATAGTATTGTTTCCTTAAATACCGGTGCGAAAAAGAAGATGATACCAATAGATAACATTAGTAGAGATAGTCTCATCTTCTTATTACTCATTCTATTCATCATCCATATAAGCATACAGAACATGATAGAATTAATGACATTGAATAACCCTTTACCCGTTAATCCGTCGAACACTTGTAAGAAGAAATGGGGAACAGCCCTACCATTCTGGTATTGATAGTGATAATACTGCGATGAAATGACATCTGTTAATGTTTGTATCACATATGGTGATTGAGCAGAATGCTGATCAACCCATGTAAATTTATACCGATAATCATCCTGTACTGTTTCCACCGTATAATAATTCAGGCAGAGTAGTACAACGAACAACAAAGTAAAGATGATACTTATCTTAGTCTCTTCTTTCATTTTCATTGTTATCATGATTCCCTTGGTATTCACCAACTACATATACCGGTCTATTCTTTGTTTCATTGAAGATCTTTCCCAAATACTCACCGATAATTCCAAGCGAGATAAGCTGCACACCTCCAATAAACAAAATAAGTATTACCAATGTGGGATAACCTTGTACGTCTTCACCAATAAAGATTGTTTTGAACAAGACAAAGCACATGTAAATAAAAGCAACCAACGACACAATAAATCCCATGACTGCAGACACCCTTAGCGGAGCTGTAGTAAATGAGGTAATTCCATCGATTGCCAACGACATGAGTGCCTTAAAGCTCATGGATGATTCTCCCGCTATTCTATCTTGTGTCTCGAAATCTACTGCGGCTTTCTTGAATCCTATCCAACAATACATACCCTTAGTGTAACGTTCCGTCTCACGGAGCTTCTTCAGTTCTTCAATACACTTCCTGTCCAACAAGCGGAAGTCGCCAACATTCTGTAAAATCTCTACTCTGGTTGTTTTTTGCAAAATGCCGTAATATGTCATTGAGAGTTTCTTTCGCAACCAACTCTCCTTACCACGTGTCAATCGTCTTCCATATACATCATCGTATCCTTCTTCCCATTTCTTTAGCATCTCAGGAATAACCGAAGGTGGGTGCTGCAAATCTGCATCCATGATGACGACAGCATCACCTGTAGCATAATCAAACCCAGCTAACATGGCATTCTCCTTACCAAAGTTACGTGAAAGATCAATATAGCAGAATCGTTTGTCTTCCTTCCTTATCTCTTTGATGATGGAGATTGTGTTATCTTTACTTCCATCATTAACGAGGAGCACCTCCCATTCATATTGTGGTAGTTGCCCCATTAAACTCTTCAATGCATCTGAAAGAGCAGGAAGAGAGTCTTGCTCATTATAGCAAGGAACTAAAATCGTAATTCTTTTCATTATTATTCCTTTGTCTTAAACGCGAAAAATCGCTGTCCTAAATAATTAATCACTACAAACAGCACGCTACCAAATAGCATGGCTATATTCTCAATCCACGAGACGGAAAGGTCAGACCCTAACTGATATAGACTCCAACGAACAAAAGGTTTTGCCAAGCCAAAAGCTATAAGATAGCAAAGGCCTATATTGACTGCAAAACGAAGAGCTGGTTTCCATCCCTTCTCTTTGTTTTTAAATGTATAATACTTATTCAAAAAATAACTAAGGATGCTCGTGAGAATATAGTTTGCAGCCGATGAGAACCAATAACCGAAATGGAACACATTGTAGAGAATCAGCATAATTGCTGTTCCAACTATAGTGTTTAAAACGCCAACAATTATAAACCTTACAAACGATTTGTCAAGGAGAATATCTTTATTTTGGTCTGACATTTGTATTATTGACAATTATGATTGAACACTTACCACCTTCTTAAATAGCTGATATGATTGATCACAACTGAAAGACTCTATGGTTTTTCTACCATTATATGCTATTCTATATCTGAGGGATTGGTCTTTAATAACCCTAATTATGGCATCTGCTAACTCTCTGTCATCATCAATTGGCACAACTACAGCGTTAAACTCTGGGGTAGCCATTTCTAGGTAGCCATCATTGTTTGTACATACAACAGCACATCCACATATCATTGCTTCACCTACTGTTAATCCCCAACCTTCAACCCGACTCGCTCCTACATAGATGGAAGAAGTGTTATAAATCTTGTTTATAGTTTCTTTGTCCGGAAGGTTATAATAATCATACCATTCTGGCATATCAGAAGGTCTAGGATATGCACTGAATGTTTGGATTCTTAACTGTGGGTATTTATCCTTAACAATATTAAAAGCTCTCATTGCGACATCACAACCCTTGAGACTTTCAATATGATACATGAAAGCTATGCGATATGGGCTCCTAGACTCTATTGCATCACTCAAACGAAAATAATTGAAATCGAAACCATTAGGAATTAAAACAGCATTAGCACCACAATTTTCAATTTTGCGCTTCAGCCATTTAGAAATTGCAATGTTATGCATACCATACTTATATGTCTCATAGACTATCTCATCTGAACAACAAAAGTTTTCAAAACCCTGTATCAAGTAATATTTCCTGTCATTAGGTATCGAGAATCTATTAAGATATATTGCTGTCTGGACAGCTGTCGCCACATAACAATCTGCTTTTACAACAAATCTTTCATTGAGAGTTAGAACCCTCATTTGCTTTATCCGAGAATCAATTTGAAACCATAATTCTGTACGTGTATGTTTCTGCCATTTCATCTTTAAATGATAAGCAATGACTTTGAGTTTAGTAATTAGTGACTGATGCTCCCAAAACAATGATGAGGAATACACCAAATAAACCTTGAAGCCATCAGCAGCTAAACGATTTGCATATTCTAGAACAACTTTATAACCACCTACAGCATAAGGCTTCTCTTTGGGCAACAAAAAAGCAATTGATTTCATCATGCAACTTTATCGTAAAAGAACTATATCACAGTCATACGTAGAAGAAGTCTGGCTAAGGCCTGCTCGCTTCATTTTATAACACTTTTTAGTTTCGCAAAAAACATAAAAACATTTACTAATTTATAATGCAAGAGGAGAAAGGACAACTTACCAGAAATAGAATACTGATTATGATTCAAAATGTACTTATCCGCTTCAGGAAAAGTTACTATCCAACGCAATAGAGAATAGCGAGACTGGGTGATTATGTTCTTCTTTATATTCAACTTCATAATTGAAAACTCGCGTTCAACTTCAGGGAAAAAGTCTTTAGTGCATATAAACTCTGACACGACAGATAAATTCTTGATTTGTTGAAGAACGGAACATCTTTGTTTATTATAATCACTTCGTGACCTAACTATTGAAGACTTATTATATTGTACATAATGGTTGTAAGCATTGGGAATATAACCAATTCTCTTTGTAGTTGAAAAAAGCCTTGGAACAACACCTACATCCTCAAACATATTCGCACCATCTACAAATTCTATACTATTATCTGTAAATAAAGACCTTCGGAATAATTTATTCCACACGAAACAATGCATTTCCCCCATAAACATTTTTTTGATGCATTCAATGTTATTAACTCCACAACATTGGGACATATACTTCTCATAAGTATCATAACTTTCATAATAGTCACAATAAACAATATCATAATGACCATCAACTAAATATCTGACAAGATCTGAAATCCAATTTGATTCGACCCAATCATCACTATCTAAAAACGCGACATACTCACCTGTAGAACGATCTAAACCAGTGTTTCTGGCAGTAGGAAGACTAAGGTTTTTTTCATGCCGTATAACTTTGATTTCCAACTGCCTTGAAAGACTCTGTATTTCATTATTCAACACTTGAATACTATTGTCGGTTGAACCATCGTCTACAAATATGTACTCAATATTGTTATATGTTTGGCCGAAAACACTATTAACACAGCGTTTTATATAACTCTCCACATTATATATGGGAATGATAATAGATACCTTTGGTTGTTCCTTAAGCATTTTTCCTTCTATACTTTGCAATATATAATCTAATTTTTTTATACAAAGAAATATTCCACATCCTTAACAAATCAGCACGTATTCTATTGTTTTCAAAATCAGGCATAAAATAGATCCACACAATATCTCTGTTTCTTAGCCGTAAGTATATCTTCTTATCTATAACACCTTGTTCTAATAGATAATCAAAAAGTCTCTTACGTTCAATGAAAGCTAGACCTGTTCTTTCTGATTTTTGAGTTGTATTAGTATCATGGCATCGGAAATAGTTTAATTGTCTATCAACAAAAGTAACACTCTCATCCCTTATAATTTCTATCCAAAACAACCAATCTCCAACGGCACGAAATGATTCATAGTACTTATTAATTGCCAATGCTTTATTTTTGCGAAATATAACAGAACTGGCATTTACAATTATGTTCTTATAACAAAGAGTATCATGAATAAACTTACTGCCTTTATAAGTTGCAGAAGATCCTAGTTCATCCTGAAAATGATATGGATGCTCTCTACCTTCTGAGTCAATGCTTTTAGATTTACAGAAAGTAACAACACTATTATCTCGTATGCATTCTTTAACCATATTCTCAAGAAATGTGTTGTCGCATGAATCATCACTCTCAGCTATCCATATTAAATCTCCTTTAGCTAAATCAAGACCTTTTCGCCATTGTAAAAAGGGAGATCCTGAATTTATTTCATTAACAACAACTTGAGAGATGTGAGGGTTATCTTTGTATTTGCTGATTATTTCCAAACTATTGTCAGTCGATTTATCATCTAGGATGATAACTTCAAAGCCCGGATATGTCTGATTAAGCACGCTATGTAATCGCTCATCAAGATAACGAGCATGATTATAGTTAGGGATAATAACAGAAACCAATGGATTACTATTCATTTAAAATACTTTATTAACTGTTAATTGTGTTCAAGACACAAGCATTATATAAAAAAACAACTATGATAGCATTTTCAATATAATTATAACCGAAAGTATAAAACAATTAACCAAACTTATGTTTTAACAATTCTATGAAACTTTCAGCATTTTTCAGATTAGCACTAGACTTATCCATAAACTTAATAAGTTTATCAACTGTAAATGAGGCCCATTCCATTTCTTCTTTTGTCTCACCATATGCAATACCATATCCAACATCCCCATCTTTTAAATAGTCTTTCCGGGATTTCCCAGGTTCTGGAACGACGACAACTTTACAGCCACATATAGCTGCTATTGAAGAATACGCTGTCTGAGTGTCGTAACTGTAACAATACTCACACTCATTAAACAATCGAACCTTATCCTTTTCGGGTAAATTATCTATAACTGGGCCATCAAAAGTATATGGCAAATCGTGCCGATTTGCCCCTTTTCTTATAATAAAGCACTTTCCCTTTCTATGGCCATAATTGTATCGTTTATATAACTCCAGATCAAAGAAAGGTTGATATAGAATGTACTTATTAGGATTCAATTCTTCATCATTGAAGATAGTACGATATGCTATAAAAAGATCTGTTGAAGAATAGGCATTTGGAACACCCTTGTATTTCGTCGTGAATAAGAGCCACCTCACAACATTTTCAGCCCCTAATGGGTTACCAAAAACGACTTCAGGGTATATAACAATAGAGTTCTTCTTTTTGAAATAAGGAAGATGCTTTATCTTACACCCTTTTACATGCGAAAAAAAGTATGTTCTACCGAATCGATCTTTTCTTTCTTTTCCAGTTAATCTAGACATAATATAATTAAATAAAACAATGAACTGGAACTTAATGATATATCTCTTATAACCTGCTTGATCAACTATTTTGTTGGGAAAGTATGGCACCATAAGCAAACGAGCATCATATCCCATTTTTAAAAGATTACGACACAATTCCGCAAGAACTATTGGTCCGCCATAATTAATATATGAGTTTACTATTATTATTCTTTTGGTAAAATTTTTCATCATTATGATTTAAAATACAACAGATACTTTACATCATTTATTTCATCACGTTTAGTTATGAAAGCCATACCTAAAAATACTATTACTCCAAGTACGCCACCACATATAATCTGAATATACATATTGTTTACAAAATAACAAAAACCTGATACACAAAGGTACATAACAATACTGATTCCAAATATTGGAAGCAAATCTCCCATTTGCCTCCAATAGCCAACATTTATGAGTTTTCCTGTATACCAAGTATTAATAAAGAGAGAAATGAATGAGGATACTACGCCACCGATGCACAAAGACACTAATCCCAAAGGCAAAGTAACAGAAAGAATTAAAACACCTATCATTTTTTTTATTATCTCAAGACGCAAAAATAGGTCACTCCGCCCTGTTACCTGCAAAAGATTCAAATTGATTGCATGGATAGGATACCACATCATTGAAAAACACATAATCTGGAGTAAAATCACACATGACTCCCATTTATCAGTAATAAGTAAAAGAATTAAAGGACGTGCTAAAGCAGACAATAAAAGCATTATCGGAAAAATAACGAAAGCGGAAACCCTAATGATCTTCCTATATTTAAGTGCTAATTCTTCAATACTTCCTTGCATCTTACTAAGGACAGGGAAGGTTACACTTTGGAGCACTCCAGTCGCATTTTTAGAAAACAAATTGGCATATCCTTCAGCACGATTATATATGCCCAATTGTGCTGGACTATAAAACTTTCCCACAAAAACAGGAACAATGCTTTCATATAATACTCCTAAAAGCCATGATCCCATCAGTTTATTACCATATCCCCACAGGTAACGAAATGAATCATTTGACCACCCCGTTTTAGGAAACCAACGGACAACATAACAGTTTATACATAACCCCACAATTCCTGATATCATACTGGATATTGTTAAAGACCAAACTCCATACCCATAAAAGGCCATGGTAATACCTACAATTCCTGACACTATTTTGCAAACAACACTTATTTTAGCAGGCGTTTTAAAATCGAGACGTCGTTGAAGTATTATATTCTGTGGAGTACCAAGAGGACCGTACAAAAAGCCCAATGCTGTTACTCTAATAAGTGGTTTAAGCACAGGAGTATTATAGAAATCCGCAATCCAAGGAGATGCCATAAAAAGCAATAAATAACAAACAACGCCAACACCAGAACTGTAATAAAATGCCGTTGCTAAATCTTCTTCTTTTAGTTCCGGCTTCCTTATCATTGCAGTTCCGAAACCTGCTCCCGCAAAGATTCCTGCTACGGCAAGAAAAACAGCAGGCAATGCTGTAATGCCATAATCGCTTGGCGACAACAATCTTGCCATGACAATACCAATGACAAACTGCATCCCGTAGTTCGCAAATTGCTCTGCAAACTTCCAGTAAAGCCCTTTTTTTGTTTTGTATTTAAGACTAGAATCGTTCATTACCTAATTCAGAAGGTTAAACCCTATCTCCAAATCGAAGTTCTCTTTAAGGTACAGCTTGATTACCTCTTGTTCTTCATCTGTACTACAATCATCCATGATAGTACATACAAAGGGAAATGACGTCTGCTGTATGCAGAACCCATTCATAGTTTCTGTGATATACGGAGCTTGATTATAGGTCATGCAACTAACATTTACCATAAAGCCAGGTATGACATTACTTGAAAAACTCTGATAAACATTTCTTCTGTCCATTATTATTATCTCTGATTAATTGTACCTTATTACGGATCTCACATAAGAGTCTTAAAATTGGCAAAAAAACACATACTAAAGATAATGATGTGTAATTGTACTTCTATAGGTCTGATCCCTTTTTACTGTCAGTCCAAATACTGAGGCTGAGAATAGAAATGTTTTACACAAACATTGTTAAGCTTCTTATCACAATCCTCGGGGAAAAGCATCTCGTTATGAATACGCGGTATCATGATCTTATTGGGCAATTCTTAGAGGAACCATTATTAAGACCGTCTCTAGTATTTGAATACTATAGTCAGATGAATAATCGTTAACAAAGATAACCCCTAAATACTCATATGTCTGTGCAAACAGACTAACCGCTCAGCGCTCGGTGTATTTTCTACTCCTAACACTGGAAAAAAACTGAAACCTTCACAGATTATTATGTAAAAAAATGCTTATAACAGTTCCTTTTCGATGTTTTATAAATCTATTTGAAACAATATCCTCCATTCACCTCTATCAGGCTGCCATTGACAAATGGATTGTCAATACAAAACCTATATGCATCTACAATTTCATCAACTGAAGCAAAACGATGAATTGCAGTTTTTTTATAGATATTCTGTTTGATTTCCTCTGGCTTCTCATTTTGCCAGGGAGTGGCAACGAATCCTGGTATAATTGCATTGACGGTTGTTCCTGTCCCTTCAAACTCCTTAACCAAATTCTTTGCCAATGCACACACAGCAGATTTGGTAACGCCATAACTCAAGACTGTAGCATGGGGATGAACTGCCATCTGGGAACCGGTAAAGATTATTCTAGAGCCACTCGGAATCATTGAAAACAACTCTCTCACAATAATGTAATGTGAATTCACAGCGACTTCCATCTGCCTATCCCAATCTTCATCCGTTGTCTCTGTGAATGACTTTCGGATACTCATACCTGCATTGCAAACAATACAGTTGATTTCGGAAGACTTGGATTTCACATACTCAATAAACTGATATACTTCTGGTCTTGAAGTCTGATCTATTTTGATTGCTTCAAAATGCTTAATCTGCCCTGTGAAATCAGGGCCGATATATGTAGCATAGACATAATAACCCTTGCTCAATAGCATTTTGGCTACGCCAAAACCAATTCCAGAGGTTCCTCCTGTTACAATAGCATATTTCATATTTCTTATATATTCATCAAATTAACACTTTCACCAAACTGCTGCATGATTTCAGCCATGCAGATACTTTCTCGTCTGCGAAGTCTGGCTGTACTCTGTCTGTTGTTAACTATGCATGAAACAAATTCCTGTATTTCATAGCGTAGGCCTGCTCCATCCCATTTATAGAAGAACTTCTTGTTCTGATTCTGATCCTCATAACGCAGTTCAAAATAGTCCGTCTTCCACCATGGGGCTGGTACATATGCATAACCTTTCGTACCAGAGATAACAAGGTTGCCTTCAGTCTTTACACCAAGACCAACTTTGAATGAACATACTGCATTCTGATAACGAAGAACTCCTTTTGTATACAAGTCCACGCCATCCTTTATACGGGAATAGAGATTCAGATTTTCATAATCGATTCCACAGAGCTTTATGATCGGTAGCAAAGGATAGCTACCAAGTTCATACATCGAGCCGCCAGCTTGAGCTGGATCAAACTCACGGAGGGACATATCATCATCCCATAGTTTGGAAAGAGAAGCATCTACGTCAACCACTTCACCAATAACACCAGATTTGATCATCACCATCAGGTGATTAAAGGCTGGACAATGTGCCGTCTTGTTGGCTTCCATCAGGAATACGCCTTTTTCCTTTGCCAAAGCATAAACCTCTTTTGCTTGGGAGCCATTAAGAACCAATGGTGTTTCACAAAGCACATGTCTTCCTAACTCTATACCCTGTTTAATATAATCATAATGGGTAAGGTGAGGAGTTGCTATATACACGGCATCCACAGCATCATAGAAATCGTTGAGGTCTTGATATGCCTTTATGCCAGGATACTTGTTTGACAAAGCTAGAGAAGCATCGGGATTAATGTCGTATGTTGCCACTACATCAACTCCATTCACTTCGTCTGCCTCTGATGGGTATCTGCTGGCAACACGGCCACAACCAATTATACCGATTCTAACATCCTTTGTTGATTCTTCACGAAGCATGGTGGAACTGATACCCTCTGTTCGTGGTAGATAAACTACTTCACAGTATTCTTTCAGATAATCGAACTTTCCTTCCCAGTCTGAACCTATGGCAAAAATATCCACGTCATATTTCTGAATGTCATCAATCTTCTGACCAACATAATCTTCTATGATAATCTGATCTGCGAAGCCTGTAGCCTTAACGGCCTCAACCCGCTCCAACACATTATTCCGAACATTGAGTTTACCTCGATCGCGATCGAAGCTATCATTGGTGACACCAACAATTAAATAGTCACCCAATGCTTTTGCCCGCTTCAAAAGGTTGATGTGACCTTGATGGAGAAGATCATAAGTACCGTAAGTTATAACTTTCACCATAAAAACTAAAGTTTAGTCCTTTAATCAAAAAACGCTACAAAAAAACTACTGACGAATAATGAGGTTTACGATCACTAACAGGAGGTAAAGCCATATAATCGCCATATCTCTGGGATAAAAACACATCTGCATGATTAGGTCCATAAAAAAAAGTATCTTCAAAAGTGTATTTTCTCAAAGGAAATACATCGTTTATTTCCATACGGTCTAAGATTGGAAGGACTGTTGCATAAACTATTTTACTATCAGGTTCTTTTGCACGAACACTTTGTTTTTTCCTCAATAGAGAAGTTATCTTTTCTTTAAAAAGATCTTCATCAATTAATCCCCTATTAAACCTTCTTTGAAAATAATCTATACTTTCATCAAGGCGGTAGCTATCCACTTCGTCGTTCCTCATCATCTTCATCTTATACAAATCAACACTAATACCTTTATGAGCATACTGTCCATCTTGAGGGAACTGTTTGCATTCTGCAATAGTATTTTGGTCTTTAACGTGTGCCCATGCATGAAAATATTTTGGTTCTGTTTCCCAATACTCCAAAAATAGGTTTTCTGGCAACTCTGAACTTAGAACTTTCATTGCATCATTATAACTATCATCAAAAAGATAAAAGTCAAAATCATCATCCCAAGGAATAAACCCTTTGTGACGCACAGCTCCCAATAAAGTGCCATACGTTATAAAATAAGGAATACTATGTTTCTCTAAAACATCTCGTACAATCTTTGCCATTTCCAACAGGCGGCACTGCACCTTTCTAACATCTTCTTGGGTATACATTATTTCCACTTATAATATTATAGTAAAATATCTATCATTTCAGGACTGAAGACAGGGATATTCAACCTTCTTTTTATATTAACTCTTTCAGCATTTGAATCATCAATGAATAGGGCTTTATTTGATTGAATATAATCCGCCTTATCTGCAGTTTTATCAATATGCATGATTTCGTCAAAAAGGTGGCCAAGTCGGAAGTCTTCCAATTCTTTCTTTAAATCTCCATCATGTTTACTCAAAAGAATAATCTTCTTTCCTTTGTTTACACACTGATACAAGAATCTAACCAAATCAACATTGATAGTTGTTTTTTCAAGGATTAAGCAATCATCATAGTCACAATAAACAGAATCAAATTCTATATTTGTCTTGTATTTATTCCCTAGAGCACGGTCAAGTTCTACATAATAATCATTCTTGTGAATACTTACGGTATAATCAAATATGTCAAATAAAGAGAGAAGTGCAAAGTTTACACCTATTGCTCTAGAAAGGAGTGAGGACCCCCCTAAACGAGAGGCGATCTCAAGCAAACACAGTCTTCCCTTTTTATCGCGCTTCACCTGATAAAACCAAGCTCCGCGAAAATCAATTCTCTCATTTATCTTTCGTGCAATTTCCTCAAACTCAGTTTGTTCTTCAACAAAAAAAGTATTTACACTAATCCCGTCTTTGATTCTATTTCGTTTACGTGCACCACTAAATAGAAGATTTCCATTCCTGTCAGTAAAGCAATCCACTGTGTATTCCTCACCCGGCAAGAACTCCAACACAAGTATATTGTCCTTTCCTTGAATAAATGAGTCCACCTCTTCTTGTGTATTAAGCTTTTGAGTTCCCTTTGCCCCATACCCCACTTTGGGCTTAGCAAAAACGGGGAACTCATCTTTAGGGATGCCTATAGAATTATACACCTTAGGGGTTAGAACACACCCTTTCAATTTCTTGTATGTCAAATCTTTCGACAAGCATATTTGTGCTGTTTCAATTGACGAAGATACTACTTTACAACCTAATTCACTTTCATGCTCCTTAAGAATAGTAATAACCAAATCCATTGCTGGATATATTGCATCAATCTTTCTTTCCTTTACTATTCTTTTCATTACAGGTATAAAATCCCTATCTGTAACGTGGGGAACGCCTGAAATATAATCTTCGTATACATACTTACCATGATCATCTACAGAACTAGCTCCAATGAGATGGAAGTAAGTAGAATAGCAAACAGAACTATATATATCAAGCCCTATTTCTGAGCCACATGGGAATACTAATACATTTCTTTTTTTCATATATACATGAATTATTGACGAAGGACTAATGATGCCACAACTGGTTTGTGATCACTAAGATTACTATTAACTGCATGGAAATCGACTACATCTAGTCCCTTTGTTAATATGTTGTCAAGGCAGTATTTCGAGGCATCAAAGGTTATGATGTCGCCAAAATTGCCATGATTTCCTAATTGATAGCCTGCTTCGAGAAATAGATCAAAGGCAGACACACTTTTTACATTCCAATCACCACATAGTATAATATACTCTTCTTCCTGATAACGATTTATCAATTCTCTAATCTGGTTCAATGCAACGTCTTCATTATTATTATCAAAAGCAAGATGTGTGGTGACTAACGTAATATCAATTCCTTTGTATTGAATCTTGGATTCAATATAATAGCAATCGGTAGCTTTGAAAACTGACGTGTGGGTAATTACTGTTGTCAAGTTACATTCGAAAACCTGTTCCTGCGCACTTATTAGCGGTAATGAAGAAAAAATAGCATTGCAACTGTATCTGCTTTGGTGCCCGATAAATGAGAAAGGATATGTAAAGAAAAGTAATTCTTCTGTCTTTTGTCTTTCCCCATTTTTATCTATGCCGAAGTATTCGCTGTATTCATTAACACAGAAGATATCAGAATTGGTATAGGATATTATTTTTGAAAAGTCTTCGAGTTTCGTTTCGAAATTACTCCCTGTGATTGTGCTACTCGAATAAACGCCATTAGAAAAATGCCCAATATTCCATTGCGCAATTATCAGCGTATCATAGGGGACTTTTTCTGTTGATGAGTTGTTAGGATGGGCATTCTGATGATCTTCTATAAACTCTATGGCAGGAGTCTCCCCACATGAACAAAAGCAAAAAACTGTAACAAAGACCATAATCAAACGACACATATAAAAGTTTAGATTAATAGCCTTCATTATCATCTCCCCAATAATCATGTTGTTTCATTTTAAATAAATACGATTGAAAACAATCTATTATATATTATTCATTAGATGATAAAATGAAGTAATCGGGTTAAGCAAAGACTTCCATTTAGTTTTGCCTATCAGAGCTAGCAGATATGTTGTAACAATCGAAGTGATAAGTATTATCATAGGTGAACCGATAACAAAGGTAAAGTGATTAAAAATAAAGAATATGATTGTGGCGATAAACGTATGCATAATATATATAAACAAAGACGCTTTGCCTATGCCCGATAGATACCTATTGCTTGGTGTCATTCTCATTATTGATATGGATAGCAAAAATGCACAAACAAAAAAAACGATTCTCTTAACCATCGCTATTAGAGCATGGTTTTCGATATAATAATTACTTGAACCTGCTGTGATTGATCCTAAATCACCTCTTACAATAATATATAAACAAACTAGTATCAAAAGAGGAATAGCGATTGCCAATGTATATGGTATCCGTTTTAAATACAATTTAAACATTGAAGGATTCATATAATATCCAATTATAAAAAAAGGTAGGAAACACATTGTCCTCTGTAAAGAAAACTGAGAACTAACAGGGATAAAGCCTCCAATCAAACTAATTAATAATGACATAGCAATCATTATATACACTTTACCTCTCATATAATGCCTTAAACACAGAACCATTAATCTCCAAAAAATAAGAGATAATAAATACCACATTGTCCATGTTGGAAAAACCAGATAATTAAAAAAAGATAATACACCATAATTATATGGTAACGGAATAATATAATGTATAAATTGGAAAACCAGATATGTCTCCAGCAATCTAATTAAACCGTAAATATATTTTTTTGTTTCTTTTACCTTCGAGAACATTCCAGAAATGAAAATGAAAAGAGGCATATGGAAAAGAAAAATAAAATTCTTGATTGTGCAATTAATACTTCCATAAGGGAAATTCACTAATAGAATGTGTCCATAAACAACAAAAAAGATTAAAACACCTTTAAGTGAATCTATATAGTTATCTCTTCCATTTGAAGAAGAATCATTTTGATACAAACCTATATTTATCATATATCATCTTAATTATCTATTTCCTTGTCTTTGAAGAGAATGTTGTCCCTGTCTCTGCAAGCGATTTTGTCCAGAGTAACCCAGTTTCTTTATACGGTTGTTTTGATGCATATCGTTATTGAAAAGGATTCTCAGAATTCTATTTCTCATCCTTTATTTCACGATAACACTCCTACTATTACGCTTGTTTTATAGTATTCTCAAGTTCTTCTGAATTCTGGAATTGGCCTATATGCTTGCTTTAACTATCGCAGAACTCGACGGATGAACAAAAGTAGCGATTTAAAATAATAATGGCTATCCTTCATTCTCTTCAACGAATTGTCCCATCCTATTTCATGCCAATCTCTACGATTAGTAATCTTTATCAATTGTAGGAACACATCAAAACCTTTCTTGTTCCTTTGATAAAAGTTGGTATTTAGCATATTATTTGCATAACACAAATAAAAACGCCGCACCAATTCCAAATAACGTTGTTCTTTATCTTGAAAGAAATCACGTACCACTAATATAGACCTCAAGCCCTGTTTTTGAATATCAATGCTTTTTGCTATATTGGCACAAAAAGAACTTGGGTTAGAACGGTCATAATGATAAATAAATGCATCTAAGCATGCCATCTTCTGGGAATAATAGACCAAACGTGTAAGGACTTGGTAATCTTCATAAAAGCTGCCTCGTTCATCACATTCAATGGCATTGTCTGTGTATAAGCTCCTTTTGATAAGTTTACTCCATACACATATAGTAGCTTTATCTTGTAAGATATTCGACAATGTATAGTCTCTATCATTTGACCAACCATGACAATCAATCTTTAGTGCTTCTTTATCGTGTTTAAAATACCCTTGGGTATATACGATGTCTGCTCCTGTTTCTTGTTGTTTTTTTACCAATAATTCAATGGCATCAGGCTCTACCCAATCATCCGAATCAACATGAAAAACATATTCGCCATGGCAGTTAGCCATAGCAGTATTTCTGGCGGCTGCCAATCCTTTGTTCTGCCCATGATGGATGATAGTACACTTATTTTGATAACGTGAAGATTCGTCGATAACTGCTTTCAGAATGTCTATACTTGAATCAGTACAACCATCATCAACAAAGATAAACTCCAAGTTAGAATAGGTCTGACCAAGAACACTTCTCGCACATCGTGCAATATATGCCTCCACATTATATACAGGCACCAAGACACTGACAAGAGGGGTTTTGCTTTGTTCGGTCGTATTCATTCTATTTACTACAACAAATCTGGATTAGAGTTTCAAATCCATTTTTAGATAGCCATCCTCATTGTAAGACTCATCAAATACAAAACCGAGTTTTTTATATAGGCTTTGAGCAGGAATGTTTTCTTCTTTCACATTAAGCCAAATACCTTTGAGATGAATAGACTTACAATAATCTATATATGCCTTGAACAGTTCTTCGCCTAACCCTTTTCCCCGGTGTGCACTATTCACATACACTTCTGCCACATACGACCACCCCTCAATTCTCAAGTTATGCGTATATCCTGCTACCATCCCCTTTATTTGGTTGTCGTCATCCAAATCGTATGCGATGGTACAATAAGCTGCGAACTGGGCTGCATAATCTTCTGGAGTTCGATGAACCTTCGCTAACTTTGGGACGAAAAAGTCGTATGCATCACCCGTCATAAAGTTATACAACAGCTTATAAGGCATGGTACCATCTACAACAGGAATCTGACGGTCTTTCACTTCAGCAGTTACATACTGGTCTATCTTTTCTACACAATAATCCAGCTGGGTTCTTCTGTCTGGGAAACGAAGAGTAACGTATGCTATCCAATGAGTTCCATTCTCACATCGGGTTACTTGAGATACATTCTTTCTATAAATTGTATCAGTCACGTATCTTGCAATCTCCGGAGAGATGTTGATCTTATCCAAATAGCCTGTGTATTTTGAAAACACCACATGAAAAGCTACAAGATTTGACTCCATTTCCTTTCCTAATACGGAATGGTAATAATCGAAATCCCCTGCAGCTGTTGTAACAAATAGTTTGTTGCAATCAACTCCTGTATGTTGCTCAATTAACTGAGGAATTAAGTGCCCCCCCTGTCTTGGATTAATCTCAATGATGAACAACTCCTTCTTTGTGGTAAAATACATCTCCACATTATAAAAGCCGTGTCTTACTCCTGCTTTCTTAAACAGTTTAGTTAAACTTGACTTTATAATCTCTGATTCATCTTCACTGATGAGCGAAGGAAATATGTATGTCCTTGGAACCATGGGTGCGAGAATGCTTCGTCGTGTTGTAAAAATGTTCCAAAGAAATGTATCTTCGTTTATAAAGATATCGCCTTCTATCATTTCCAACGAAGGCATTTCTACATATTCTTCAACCGTTACTTTTCCATCACGAGAAAAACTTTTACAGACATGGAAAGCATCACGAAGTCTTTCTGCCTGATTGCTAAAGATTTTAGTTGTTCCCTGGGTGCCTGCACTTACACTTGGCTTGACGATGATGGGGAAATCATAACCCTCTATCGCTGTTTCAATTACTGAGAGATTATCCGACTCAATGTGTTTGGGACAATATAGCCCGACTTCCTCCTGAAGTTCCCGAAATGCTGTTTTAGAAACAAACGGTTCTATGGATTCAGGCTTGTTGCCTACCAGACCTAATTGAGTGGCTATATATGCGACCATTGGCATGGCTGGATCGGTATTACCTATCACGCCATCAACGTTTTCTTGTTTCGCAATAGAAAGAACTGCCTCTTGATCCAGGTAGCTTACCTGATAATGCTTGTCGACGAAAGGAAGCCCTGGATTGTCGTTTGTATAATCACATGCTATGACGTAATATCCTTCCTTTTTAGCAGCCTTAATGAGCTGTACTTGCCCATTATTAGCGCCCAAAACCAACAGTTTCTTTTGTTTCATTTACTTAATGATTCTGTGATGGGTGAAAGTTTTAAGCTGTCGGAGGTCAATGAAATGCAACGTAATAGTTCTTCACGCGTATCGCATTGGAGTATCACGTCACCAAATGCCATATTGGCACCTGTGAAAGGGGAGATTTCTTTATCTGGAAGAAATGATAAATCAGCAAACTTGATCCTCTCTTTAATATCATTGCTAAAAGTGATAGATTTCAGTTTTCCTGACTGATTCTTACGCGGATGGATGGAACATGTACACCAGTTCCCCCTTATAGCCTTTGGTTTATTGACATTCATAGGAAGACTAACAGCTGCCCTAACTTCATTCTCAATATAATTCAGCCCATAGGCTTCATCCTGTAGCTTTGCTATGTGATTACCTCCACCTCTTGGAGAGACTTCCATTATATATATATTACCATTTGAACATACACGACATTCCACATTGTAGATACCATGACTGCATTGAAGAAGAGCAAAGAGCCGGTTTAACTCCTTTGTAAGTTCTTGCTGATAATGGTTAGGCATAGTCGATGGCCAGATTTCTGCAGTAGGCACGAATGGATTTGTCGCATCTTCATCAAACACCTGGTCTGAAAAAAGCTGATAATGAATAGTTCCATTCACGACAAACATGTCGGTACTTGATTGGAATCCTATCAAATCCAAATACTCTTCAACAATGATTTTCTTAGAAATAGAGTTTTCAAAGGCGAACTTTACAGCATTATCATACCCAGACATGTCTGATACTTTCGTTACGCCTTTGCTACCTGCTGAATCAGCTGGCTTTACAATAACTGGCCATGTATGATTATTGGCATCAGAAATGGCATCAGCATAAGACGTATATCCTTTTATAGAAGGACTATTGAAGCCATGCTCTCTTAGGAACTGTCTGAACCGCTGCTTGTCCTGCAAGATATAGGCTGACTGGTACGAGCATTGGAAAGGTAGGTCCATTTTCTCTGCGACATAGGATGCAGTCACTACACCAGGATCGCATGCGAAAGCCATAATACCATCTATTGTTTCTTCTTTAGCTACTTTCAAGACAGCATCATTATCGATGACACTGACATTGATGTATTTATCAGCAATTTGATGGGCTACATTATCTGGTATATAATCTGCAGTAATGACATATATTCCCAGCTCGTGCGCTTTCTCAATCACAGGAATGAGAAACCTGGAGCCACCAAGGAGCATCAACTTTTTCGTCATCGCCTGATTATGCTATCCAATACGCGCAGGATATCCTCGTCTGTCAAAGCATGATGCATCGGAAGACAAATGACTTCGTTAGCCATCTTAGTTGCAACGGGAAGGTTCTCTTTTGTTGCACTGGGAAGACCACGATAGGTGCTGAAATCGCTAATCAACGGATAGAAATAGCGACGCCCCAAGACACCCTGTTCTTTCATCTTGAAATAGAGATCATCACGTGTCATACCGTACTTCTTGCTATCAACAAAGATAGGGAAATACGAGTAGTTATGCTTGACTCCTGGAAGGTCATTCCAGAACTCGATTCCTTCTACATCTTTCAATGCCTCACGATACTTGATAGCTACCTGATGGCGGGCTTCTATGGCTGCATCCACCTGCTTGAGGTTCATCAAGCCGTATGCACTACGCATTTCATCCATCTTACTGTTGATACCTGGACCTACGACTTCCGTTTCACCAGCAAAGCCGAAGTTCTTCAGATAGTCAATGCGCTGTTTGGTTTTGGCATCGTGCATCACCATAGCTCCACCTTCAATGGTATTATAAACCTTGGTAGCATGGAAACTTAGGGTTGACATGTCTCCTGCATTCAACACGCTTTCTCCGTTGACTTCCACACCAAAAGCATGGGCGGCATCGTAAATAACCTTCAAGCCATACTTGTCGGCAATGTCTTGAATGGCCTTGATATTACAGGGTTTACCATAGACATGCACAGGCATGATGGCAGTGGTCTTGGGAGTAATGGCTGCTTCAATCTTGTTGGGATCCATGCACCCTGTTTCCCACTCTATATCCACAAATACAGGCTTACATCCATTCCACCAAATGGAATGAGTGGTGGCCACAAAGCTATAAGGTGTTGTAATGACTTCACCTGTAATATGCAATGCCTGTAGGGCCGTCAATAGTGGCAGGGTACCATTGGTAAATAGGCTAACATACGGAACTTTCAAATACTCAGCCAAAGCTGCTTCCAACAACTTATGGTAGTGTCCGTTGTTGGTAATCCACTTTCTTTCCCAAATGTCTTTCAACATCTCGTTGAACTCATCGAGATCGGGGAGCAACGGGGAAGTAACGGTTATAATGTCTTTATTCATATATTTATACTGATATCTTAACTGAACTGTTATTCATTGATAATTATAGAATCTATATAGGTGGCCCGATAAAGGGGTGACAGGTACCTGTCACCGGGTCTTATTAACCTCTTTTCCTAATATCTGTTCCGGGTAATCGCTTATTACTGAGTTTATGTCTCTACCTGCCCACTCTCCATTACTGATAATACTGGGACTGGATGGCACTGCACTTACTTCCCAACTCTCGCCTATTGGCTCATCAGAGGGTTCAAGACCTTTGTAAGGTCTTAACTGGTTACCGCCCCATACTACTGGGTGGCGGTTGGGTTGGAAGAGTAATGGGTAGAATTGCATGTATTATTAGACTCTCCTTAACCCTCAAAACTGTTCCAAAGAATGAGGACCTTCTCGATGATGGGGGCCATGTCGTAGTACTTGTATTCGGCGAGGCGGCCGCCGAAGATAACTTTGGGTTCTTGGGCTGCGAGTCGGCGGTACTGATCGGCGAGGGTGTTGTTACGGTCGTCGTTCACGGGGTAGTAGGGCTCCATACCGTCTTTGTACTCGGTGCTGTACTCTTCGCTGACAACGGTCTTGGGACAGTCGTAGACTTCCTGGCCGAACATCTCGAAGTGCTTGTGCTCGATGACTCGGGTGTAGGGTTCGTCGTGACTGGTGTAGTTCACTACGGCGTTGCCTTGATAGTTGGGGGTGTTCTCCACGCGGGTCTTGAAGGAAACGGTGCGCCAGTCGAGCTTGCCAAGACGATAGTCGAAATACTGGTCCAACTGACCTGTATATACGAGATTGCTTGCAATCTCTTTCCATGCTTCTTTTATAGAACGCGAATTACCGCAAATTGCTCGCAAATAATCATAAATTTCTTTTTCCACCGACCACGAATCAGACGAATCTAACGAATTGAAGAAATCCACACCCGTCAGGGTATCCACGCCTTCGAGGAGTCCATCGATGAGTTTGTTGTAGCCTCCGATGGGAATGCCTTGGTACTTGTCGTTGAAGTAGTTGTTGTCGAAGACAAGGCGGACGGGCAGGCGCTTGATGATGAAAGCGGGGAGCTCGGTGCACTTCCTACCCCACTGCTTCTCGGTGTATTCCTTAATCAGTTTCTCGTAGATGTCCTTACCTATCAGCACTTGTGCCTGCTCTTCGAGATTGCGGGGCTCTGTAACGCCATCGGCCTTCATCTTGGCAATGGCCTCGGCTTTCTGCTCGTTGATCTTGGCTTGCGCCTCCTCGGGGGTGGTGACGCCCCACATCTGGTAGAAGGTGTTCATGTTGAAGGGCAGGTTGTAGAGCTTGCCCTTGTAGTTGGCCACGGGGGAGTTGGTGTAGCGGTTGAACTCAACGATGGAGTTCACGAAGTCCCATACTTGCTTGTTGGAGGTGTGGAAGATATGGGCACCGTACTTGTGGACGTTAATGCCTTCAACGTTCTCGCAATAGACGTTACCGCCGAGGTGGGGGCGTTTGTCTACGACGAGGCAGGTCTTGCCTGCCTGACGGGCTTTGTAGGCAAAGGTGGCGCCGAAGAGGCCGGAGCCTACTATTAAATAATCGTAATACATAGTTTATTATTGTGGTCGCCAGAGGCGAAACATCGAACAAATCAATTCAAATTCAACAAATTTATATTATCTCACACTGAGAATCTAAGTTTTATTTCCCGCAGAATAATTCCCACTGGAAACAGGTTTTATCATATGTCCCGCAGAAAACGCGGAAATGGCAGATATTCTTGTTACGGGGTGTTGGGGGGTTGTTCCAAATGAATGTCTATGCAGTATTCATTATTCAAATTTTATGCGCATATAACAATATATCGTGCCATACACACAACCTTCAATGGTGTGGGGATTACCATGTTGAATATCATAGGAGATACCAAGTTTGCTTGTCCATAGACCATTAGATAATTGTCTTGCAGCATGTGAACATTCAGTCGTTCCTGGTTTTACGTAAAGAGCTATTTTCCGATACCCCGTCTCAAAGTCTGGGGTGTCACATTTCTCATATCCTTTCAACCTGAATGCTTCCACAAAGCATTCTACTTCCGTACTTGCATTTTCATCAGGCCAATATGTAACAGCGTCAAGTACATATGTTGGCTGCCCCTTTGGAGGCCACATCCAACGATCTTTTATCTGATATGCCCATGCTATACAATTGTAATTTGGATCTTGCGGACTAGTAATCCTGAATTCTTTGTCATAGCCCAGTCCCGGGAAAAACCTTATCACATCAATCCTTGCCGCTTCAGTTCCTTTACCCATAATGTACATGCGTCTTTTATGGTTACGTTTGGATTGTCCGTGATTTTAGCACCGAAAATAATATTCAGTGCCCATACTAGAGTTGAGGGTTGAGCTTCTATTGAAGCACCTATAAAAGGGACAGCTCTTGCGCCCATAGCTATAATAGCTTGAAAATCACGTTGGTTAACAATCCCTTCGATGGAAGAGAGGAAACGAGTTTGCTTACGCCATGATGTTAATAAATTCTCAAAATGTAATTTGTCACTTATCTGAGCCTCAGCAGGATCACTAACTTCTGCCAGATATTTCGATGTTATATGATTATTGATAATAGCATAGACATTACTATACTGATCAACATCAGAATACATGTTTTGAGGTGAGGCTGCCATAAGTCCAAGGGCTAATGATACTGGCTTCCATCCCTGTTTTATAATACTCAATTGCATAGTGCCAAAGTTTTATCGGTGAGATTTCCAAAGAAAATAGTATTTTTAATATTACGAAGTCTTTCCATTACGTCTGATATGGAATTTATATCGAATAAAATATTAGTGCGGTTAAGCACATCTATATCGAATATGTATACATACTTGTCGGGAAGGTGATCAGCACTCTGATTAACAATTGAATAAATATCGTCCTCAACGTCAAAAGTCAACTTGAAACTATATTTTAACAGGGGGAAAGGTAAAACACCCTCATTGGACGAAGAGACAATTTGAGTATTGAAATACTCTGATGGATCATTAAACTCCGACATATGGAACTGGTTGATAAAACGGATAGAAGATCTACGAATAGTAACACTTTCTAAAACTGGCTTCAGGATGGTAAGAATCTTTAGAACAAACTCCTTAAATACACTCCAACCTTCATAACTTTTCTCTGAGGTATATGTTATATCATTCTCTGTCAATGACAGTTTCTCTTTCTGGTCAGTTGTGTAATAAACATATCCTACACGTCTAGTATTAGTCACTCCACTAATCTGAGATTTCCCTATTGAAATTCTTGTAGATAAAGGAAGTTGTATGCTTGATTCAATATTATCATTGCGCCCAGGGAAATCATGTCTAAGCATCTGGTCATACTTCAAAAAGTTCTCTAATTTGACAGATCCTGTGTCAAACTTTAACTGAAAAATTGCAGTAACCACCGGTGGATTACTTAGTTGTTTCCATTTTTTATCCATATTATTAAATATTTATCACTTGAATAATAGATGAATCTGAACAAATCATCCAACTACATGAGGGCTCTGTTGACAAGGTTTGAAGATGACAGGAGATGAAGTGAACCCCAAAGTTTGGATAACATGAACGCTATGCGTAATTGAAAAATGATAAAGTGCAGAACTCGTTTTGTTCAAAACAGAGTTTCTCCAATGGCTTTATTCTTTTATCATTCTTAGGTCGAAAAATTCGACCTTACAGTAATAATCCTTAAATTGTTAGGCGATAGTATATATACCCGAGGAGTTCGTGGAGGAGGGAGGACCAGTTGTTCATGACGGTGAGGGAGAACAGGGACTTGGGCTTCTTCTCCTTGATGATGCAGTCGGTGGCATATGCATCGACGGGGATTCGTGCTTGTTCGAAGGTCATCACGGCGCGGCGCATGTGCTCGGCAGAGGTGATGAGTAAGGGGCGGGCACTCTTCAGGGAGTCGCCGAACTGCTCCAGAAGGAACTGAGCGTTCTCGCGGGTGGTGGTGGCTTTGTTCTCCAGAATCAGATCAGTGGGGGTCACTCCTAAACGCTCGATGTATTTGCGCATGCCGATGGGGTTGCCTGACTGGTCGTCGGGGTCATCGGGGATGCGGTTACTGCCGTCGGAGGCTAATATG
>OCTW011582119.1_pt1 | contig 36189 bp, 45 predicted proteins | sample 1539671 | NCBI WGS metagenome assembly OCTW01 (sample SAMN02144230, study PRJEB22623) | gut metagenome | biome: sheep rumen | host: Ovis aries | place: New Zealand
CCCCCCCGCACAGGCTCCCGACGGCAGCGACACCCCCGCACAGGCTCCCGACGGCAGCGACACCGCCGAGACCAAGGAGAAAGCCCCCAAGGGCAAGAAAAAGAACGAGGACAAAATCAACCTCGGATAAACCAAGTAACAAAAAAACCTCAACTATGGCTTTAACAGAAGAATTACTGAAAAAGAGCGAGGCTTTGCAGGGACTAACAGAGCCTCAAATCGCCGCCATCGTGGAATTGTCGAAGAACGACGAGGACACCGTGGTCGGCGGCAAATACCGCGACTTCCTCAACGAGTTCGACGCATCCATCAAGGAGGCTTCGGGCGTTGACAAGACCACCAACGAGAAGACTTCGAGCTACCTGAAACGTGTTTTGGGCGAACAGAAGACCGCCGTTGAAGGTCTCAACACCAAGATTGCCGACTTGGAAAAGGTGAAAGGCGAACTGGAAGGGAAGATTGCAAGCGGCAGCGGCGACAAGGACTTGATAGCCTCGCAGAAGGCCACCATCGAGAAGCTGACGGGCGAATACAACACCCTGAAAGGCGAGAAAGACAAGATGGAGGCCGACCACAAGGCCGCGTTGCTCGACATGAGGATTGGCACCGAACTGAATATGGCTCTCAACGAGATTGCCTTCAAGCAGGATGCCAACCCCGAAATCGTCAATGCGATGAAGAAACTTGCCATTGACTCTGTGAAAGGTATGCGACCCACCTATATCAGTGACGACCAAGGTGCGGAACGCCTCATCTTCAAGGATGCCAACGGAGCCGAGATGCGCAACAAGAACAACGGGCTGAACTTCTACACCGCCAAAGAGTTATTGACGGAGCAACTGTCGAAGTACGGTATTGTTGACGACGGCAAGCCTGCGGGCGGTGCCGGTGGCGGAGGTAGCACCCCGAAGCCAAGAACGAACATCAGCGGCGCACGGAGCAAGCGCGAGTTCATGGAGATGGCAGAGAACACCCTCCACAGCAAAGGACTCGTCTATGGTACGCAAGAGTATCAGAAAGAGCTTGACCGCATCGTTGACGACAATGGTGCTGTGTTCGACGCACTCCCGCAGGAGTAAATCGGACGTAAACAAACAAGAAAAACAACGACAGGGTTAGTCGAAGTAAACAACAAACAAAGTAAGTTCAACATTCAAAAAAAAAAGAAAGGAAAACATTATGAGTATTGTAGCAACAAGAATGCAGGAGCTTCGTCGTAAAAGCCCTGCCGTGTACGAGCAGCTGTTCAAAATCCCCGAGGCCGGTGCCATGCGCTATTACCTCGACCAGACCAACATGCCCAATGGCCTCGCCTCTAACGAGCTGAAACGTGCCACTCCCGGCTCGATGGGTAACACCGTCAAGGTTCCCGTGCTCATCCCCAACAGCGAAGCCACCGTCGGCAGCAGCCGTCTGTGCGTGGTGCCCAACAACGAGACCTCTTCGGCTCTCGTCGGTCTGACGTGGGTAACCCTGTTCGACTCGTTCAACATGTACCCCGGCCGTTACCTTAACAATGAGCTGACCTATCTGGAGCACTTCGCCGCCAACTATCAGGACATGAAGAAGCGTCTCGTCAAGAAAATCGACGCTCTCTGCGTGGCCGACCTCGCCACCTACAAGACCGCCGTGGTCAACGACACGCTGAACTATACGTTTAGCAGCAACACCGTCGCCGCTGGTTGGAACGACCGCGAGAACATCCTCGACGACCTCGCCGTGATGCAGGACAGCAACAACTTCGGCGGCCACCTCAACCTCATCGGCAACTACGGCCTCCGCAGCCTCATCCACCGTCTCGGCCAGTATGGTACTTACAACGAGAAGAACCTTACCTACGAGCTGGGCAACAAGACCGCCTACGTCACCGGCCAGCTTGCCAACGCCGCCAACCAGTTCTGCACCATGTACGCCGTTCCCGACGGTCAGGTGGCTATCCTCCAGCGTCTCGACCGCGAGTCGTATATGCGCATGAAGGGTGTTCCCGGCACCGAGTGGGACCAGGTTGTCATCCCCGGCATCGACGGCCTCACCTTCGGCCACTACTACTACATCGAGAAGGGCAATGCCGCCTCCGCTACCGGCGAGGACGACGAGACCTGCACCGAAATCGAGCACTTCGCCTTCTCCATCGACCTGGCATTCCTGCACGCCTACAACCCCGACACCACCACCATCCCGCAGCCTGTCATCAAGGCTCAGTTGGCCAGCGGCAACAACGGTCGTATCGAGGTCGATGTGATGTCGATGCCCGCGTAAAAATCTCAACAAAGGACTCTTCGGAGTTGAGTAATTCTTTTTGCATAGTGCCGGGGCGGCGGTTATTCCGCCACCCCGGTTTTTTTTGACAAGAAACGAATAGAAACAAATACGATATATGGCAGATTTAACAGCATTGAAACAAAGTATCGCCGCCGCGATACGCGCCAATGGCGAAGGTGCCATCACTGGGCCTGTGCTTCAAGAACAGCTGCTCGATATGGTTGACGCGATGGAGGTTGACACCTTCGGCGGTTTCCTCACAGCCGATACCGTACCGCCTACCGACACAACCGTGCCGCATGTATTCATCGGCTACGGTGAGTTCACCAACGAGGCATTCCAGATTAGTGTGCAGCGTGGCGAGGTATGGCTTGTGTGCCGTATGGCCGACGAGGAGGAGTGGACGAAGGTAAACCTCACGTCGAACTTGCTCAACCGGGTGAAGGCACTCGAAGAGGGTACACAGAAGGCTCTCACTCCCGGCGACGGCATAGACATCGACGCAGAGGGCAATATCAGCGTCAAGACCGGCAACGGCCTTAAGGCTGACGATGAAGGCAATATTGAGGTGGAGACCACGGACGAACCGCAGACCAACCCCGCATTGCCTGTCAGCGGCAAGGGCGTGACGGACTACATCGACAACGAAAAAGGCTCGACGATCGCCGAACTTGACGCTAACGGCAAGGTGAAAGCCGAGCAGTTGCCAGACGATGTGGCCTACTTTGAAGAGGGCGTTGACCCTACCGACCCAGAATATCAGGACGAGTACGAGCGCATACTCGCTCAGATGTACCAAGACCTCGACAACTGGGAAGCGATGAGCCAAGCGGCACGTCAGGCCACGCAAAGAGCCAACCAAGCGGCAAAAAACGCGGAAGCAAAGGGAAACCAAGCCCTGACTTCGAGCGAGAGAGCCGAGTATTTTGCGACGAGAGCCGAGAATATGGCAAACTCGGCAGAGGTGGCGAAAAATAACGCCAACACTTCTGCGGCAAACGCCGACCGAGCTACGCAGGGTGTGGCAGATGAAATAGCCGAGTGTCGGAGGGCGACTTCCCGTGCCAATACTGCCGCAGACAACGCCGAAACCGTGTTGCGTGAAGTTCCTTCTTTGGTTGAAAATGCACGTCAGGCCACCACAAGGGCGAATACCGCAGCAGGTGACGCTGAAAACAAGGGAGATTACGCGAAGAACCAAGGCGATGCGGCAAAGGAAATCGTGAACGGCAGCAAGGGCGACTATCCGAGCCTTAACGACAGACTCAACGCTATCGAAGATGAGGCTTTCAACGGCCTCACCTATGAGGAAGGCATAGACTTTAATCAAATTTTCGGATAATAAAAATGTAAGAAATATGAGCACAAAAAATGTAACCTTAAAGGAAAAAGTAAATGGTGCAGCGGGCAACGTGTTATTGCCTGCCACCACTACGCCCAATGTGTACGACCCTGCCAAAAGACAGGCGTTGAGCCAGACGCTCGTCAACACACCCGACTATGAGGCTTTGGGTTTTGCCAAGTTCAGCACCGTCAGGGCCTACAACATTGGCGACAAGGTGTATAAGGACAATGAGCTTTACCGATTCGTCTCCGATAAGGCCGCTGGTGAATGGGACGCTGCAAAGGTTGAGCAATGGAGCATCGAGCAGGAGATTGAGGAGGTGGACGACGCTATCCGCTCACTCATCCCCGCACAGGCTTCGGCAGACAACAAACTGGCCGACAAGGAGTATGTGAACGACAAGGTTTCGACCGACACGGCAACCTTCCGTGGCACGTTCAACCTCGTTACCGACCTTTCGCTGACTACCGAGGCCACGCAAGGACAGATAGCAACGGCTCTCGGTACGGCCATCAGCGGCGAGGACAAGAACGACTATGCCTTTGTGCAGATTCCGACCTCAGACGCTACGCCGACGGAGATCGCCCGCATCGACCGCTACAAATATACCGGCTTGCAGTGGGCGTTTGAGTACAGCCTTAACAACAGCGGCTTCACCGCCGAGCAGTGGGCGGCTATCAACAGCGGCATCACGTCGTCTTTGGTGACCGCTTTCGGTGCCAAGTATGACAAGCCAAGTGGCGGCATTCCCAAGACCGACCTCGCGGAAGGTGTGCAGACTTCTCTCGGCAAGGCTGACACGGCCATGCAGCCCGAAGATGTGGCCAAGCTCGCCGAGAACCTGGAGAGCTGGGAGGGTGAGGCTATGAGCCGCGACTACGTGCAGACCTCCTACGTCGAGACTACCGGCGGCGACATCAGCATCGACAGCTCGCTGCCCGCCAACCTGAAAAGTGTGGTGCCGACCACTGACTTCTTCGCCTCGCAACTCATCAGCACGGGCTTCAACCTGCTGCGCCGCGCCACCGCCGTGGGTAACGGCTGGTATTTCGAGGTGCCGCACCTCATCGCCACCCAGCAGAGCATCGGCACGGCGTTGCAGAACAACGGTGTGCTGTTCACCAACAGCAGCCACGCCAACCTCACGCCGACGGTCTATTTCAAGGCTTTGGCGGCAGGTGTACCTACCAGCGTCACCGATGGCGTTGAGGCCACCTACACCGACAAAGGCGGTCGTCGCCACTACACCACCAGCGGAGCCGGATACCTCATCGTCAGCGGTATCGACCGTGCGAGCGTCTGCGCCCATATCGGCTGGAGCCGTCGCTACGACGACTACATCAGCGTGGCAGACGAAGCCGATGCCGGTGCCGTGGTCGATATGGCCGCTGGTATCCACGCCCTGCACGCCTACGACAAGATGCTCGTCATCGGTGCCGTGGCCGACCGCATTGAGCGCACCGGTGAGAACCAAATCACCTGGACGCGCCGCCTCGACCGTGTGCAACCCACTTGGACCAACACTGCCATCGAGGAAGAGGGCGAGCCTACGGGTCAGTATCTGCACGAAGCCATCATCAGCGCGATGAAGGCCGGTGGTGCCGCCGTCTTCATGACCGAGAATATCGGCCTGACCGTTGAGGGCACCAAGGTGAGCTACACCGACAGCAATGCCGATGCCACTACCGACTATGTGAAGTACGAGCTGGCCGCCGAGGTGACGGGCACCGCCGCCGTGAGCAGCACATTCACCTGCGAGGACTGGGGCCTCATCATCCTCAAGGGTGCCACCGGCACTGCCGATGTGGTGCTCGACTACGCCCAGAACGTCCCCGACAACCTGCGCACCTCGCTGCCTATCATCAACGACCTTCACCACTGCACCGGCTCCATCAGCCAGGGTTATGGTGTCTGCGTCAGCGGAACCTACGAGAAGGACAAGACCGTCTATATCCAGCACTTCCTGCTGTTGCAAGGCGGCGTTGTCCACGTCCTCTTCACCACGCCCATCAACACCACCCTCAACACCCTCAACGTGAGCGGCACGGGTGCCAAGCCTATCCGCATCCTCGGACAGAACCTGCCCGCAGGAAAAGTCAAGGCACAGACCTATGCCACGCTGGCCTACGACGGTGCCGCTTGGAACATCGTCGATATGTTCTGCCCCGAGGCCGCCTTCGACCCTGCCGAGCTGGTGGTGGATATGGGATTGACCAGCGGCGTGAAGTGGGCTGCCCGCGACCTCGACCTCAGCAAGCCCGGCGGCTTCGCTGACACGCCGTTTACTTACAACAAGAGCTTCTTCTCGTGGGGTAATATCGACGGACACAACCCCGTGGGCAACAGCTTCGCTGGCGTGTACAACTGGGGAAACGTGAACGCCGCCGAGCCGTGGTACGACGGCCAGCCCTACGGCAACACCAAGGGCAATACCCTGACGGGCGACATCCACGTGGGCGAGGAGTTCGACGCTGCCCGCGCTAACCTCGGTTCGCCCTGGCGTATGCCGACTAAGGCCGAGTTTGCCGAGCTCTTCGCTGGAAGCATCTACATCGACGCCGACGGTGTGGAAGTAGCCTCCGACAAGGTTGACAAGCGAGTGACCGTAAACGGCATTTTAGGCCTCTACATCCAGAGCAAGACCAACGGCAATCGTCTCTTCTTCGCAGCGTCCGGCTACGGCGCAGGGAGTTCGTGGAACTACCGTGGTGCCATTGGCAACTACTGGTCTGCCTCGTTCTACTCGTCCCGCGTCGCTCGGAGCCTGTACTTCTACAGTGGTGGAGTGGATCCGCAGTACAGCTACTATCGGTACGGCGGTTGTGCGGTCAGGGCGGTGCAGAGTTAAGTCTTTTCCCCTCACCGAGAAGGGGTACTCCGACAAGCCGCGCCCAAGCGCGGCCCAAGGAGTGCCCCTCCCATTGGGGGAGATTATAGTTAAAAGTTTAAAAAATGGCAAATTTGGAAGAAGTTTTCAAACAGGAGTGGGATAGAGAGAATCCTGCCGAATGGAACAAGATACACCTATATAAGATGGGTGATTTTTGGCGTGCCTATGAATGGAGTGCGTGGTTGTTTCCGTTATCTCCTATAACGACAATGTGCGGATGACGACCAAAGACCGCAAGCCGATACACGTCACCCGGATGCGGAGAATGGATGTGGAGGATGCCACCTATTTATAAGGCGAGCAAATTTCTGCTAATTCTTTCCAATTTATCAAAAATTATAAAGAATTGGAAAGATTTACCACGTACCTGTGAACGGGTCGCCCCAAGTGTCGTTAAGGGAGAGGGAGGTGGTGCCCCCGTTAGTAAAAAGGTTGCCGGAATACTCGGTGCTGTGGTTACGCTGGATGGGGACATTGTGGATGCTGACGGAGGAGATGTTTGAGGTGCCATTGCTGGCTGCGAGGGTGACGTTGGTCTGCCATTGGGCGGAGGAAGAGAAGGTGAAGACGGTGAGGAACTGGCCGCTTTGGCCGACGAGCGACGAAGGGCAGTTGACGGTGATGGCTTGCGAGGAGGCCTGCGCCGTGGGCGAGCCGTCGGTATAGTCCATGCCGTAGTACCACGTTGTCGGAGTGACGAGGAACTGCGTCGTTCCAGTGGCTATGGCATCGTTTATCGTCATTTTGAGTTTGGCGACCATTCTCTCCAGCGTTACGGCTTGAGAGCCGGTGGTGTTGTCAACGGTGATGGTGAGAGCCTTATGGAACGTGTCGCTGGGCTTCGCCCATGTGATGTTGTGGTCGGTGGTGTTGACGGTGGGGGTGAGGCCGCGGGATGCAACAAAGTACAGGGTATGTGTCCCATAGGCGAGGTCGATAGACGGCGCACCGAAGTCGGCAGATGTGTTATCGTCTTGGTGTACGGTCTGCTGCAATTCGCCGCCCACGTAGTCGAACACCCACACGTCGGTCATGGCGGTGCCGTTTGCGGATAGGTCTTTGGTTTGCTGTACCCAATCGCCAGCGGTGAAGAATTGGATGGTTTTTGTTTCCGTGCGGTCTTTGCCGCAGGCAGCGAACAATAACGCTGTTGCGATAATTAATGCAAGTTTTCTCATATCAATATTTTTTTGTTAAAATATTCACATTAACGTACAGCGCATTAAAATATTGTGTATATTTGTAGCAGAGACAAAAAGAGTAATAATTAACTAACAAAGTACAAAGTAAAATATAAAATGGAATTAACTGAAATTCTAATGATGCTTTTGAGCGGCACGACGGTGGGCGGCATTGCGAGTGCAATAGCGTATCGTCGCCAGAACAAGAAACTCAAAGAAAACGAAGTCAAGAAAGACGACGTTGACACGCAGCGTGAGCAGATCAATCTCGCCGAAGAGTACATGAAGAAAGTGATGGAACTCTCGGAAATGAACTACGAACAAGCCAAAAAGAACGGCACGGACAACGAGGAAATCTTAAAGATGATAAACGCTGTGGCCGAGGAGCAGAAGCACATCATTATGTATCTCAACGGAGACTATCAGGGGTTTTTAGAACGCAACGGGTTCAACAAGGCATGAAATACTTTACCATATCCGAACTGATAAAGAGCGACACCGCCATAAAAAAACGTATATGGAACGGTGCCAGCCGAGAAGTAGAGGACAATTTGATTGCCCTTGTCGGCTCGGTGCTCGACCCTTTGCGGTTGTTCTACGGCAAGCCAATCCATATCAGCAGCGGGTATAGGAATAAAGAAACTAACCGTATCGTTGGCGGCGTTTGGAATAGTCAACACCTCACAGGGGAGGCAGCAGACATAGACACTGGCAGCAAGTTGGAGAACCAACGCATAGCACGCATGATTATCGAGTTGAAACTTCCGTTTGACCAACTTATCGACGAAGCAGGCTACGCTTGGGTGCATGTGTCGTACAAACGTGTTGGCGACAACCGGGGTCAAATCTTGCGTATGAAAAACGGGAAATATCAAGTAATAAAACCTTCCGACCTATGAACCAAGCGCATATCAAACTTCTGCAAGACCGATACATTGAGGCCGTCAATGGCTATGTGGCTGCGTACAACGACAAGCACAAATGTAGTCCTGTTTGTTGGCTGCATGGCGATGTCGGTGGCACGTTAGTTTATGAAGGTGGAAAGCGTGTAGACTTCCGCGTTATCAAGGCCGACATCGACAACGAAATGCCAGCAATGGAAGGAATTGCATCTGAAACGGACAATATGAATTTTATAGAGAGCGACGATGTGTGCGGAAACTGCAAGAACGGAGAGGTGCAGAGCGACGGATGCTATTGCCGTTGTAGCAAGAGAGGAAACTTCCACAAATACCTCGATTCTGCATGTAACCTATACGAGAGAGGAGGCAACCAATGAGCCGCCGCAAGAGTTTTATTAGTGGGTTTTGCTCGGTGGTGGCTCTCTGCCTCTTGATGATGGGCTGCAAGACCGTAAAGGAAACGGTCGAAGTGCCGGTATATGTCTACGACACAATGCAGACGGTGAAAGAGGTACACGACAGCACGTTTATCGACCGTTGGCACACGATATACCAAAAGGATGACACTGTATATATGCACGACAGTATTTATGTGACGCATTGGAAAATAAAAACGGACACAATATATATCTCGGCAGAAATTCCAATACCAATAACCAACACGGAAACCGTTGAGGTAGAAAAACCTCTTTCTTGGTGGCAAAAGACGTTTATGTGGGCTGGCGTGATTGGCATAGTGGCTTTTGGGGTGTGGGTGGTGTTGAAACTAAAACCGATTAAGAAATAACAAATATAATACGATGGCAAGATACGACACATTAGCAGCGCGGCTGCAAAGCACGATATACACCAACATCACCGGAGACATATCGGGCAACATACTACGCGACCAGCTCATTGCCTTTATCAACACGTTAGGCAAGGGCAGTAGCTTCATGGGTATTCTGACCGACAGCAACAAGCCGACCTCAATCCCCGACGGCAAGCAGTTCTATATAGGCTATAACAACAGCGCAACGGCATTTAGCGTCAACCTTACCGCCGTCGGCCTCGGAACGCTCTCAATCACCCGCACCAAGATTTATGTCGTCTATTGCGACGATAACGGCTGGTCGGCGGTTGACATTGCAAGCGGCATTGCAACCTCCATTCCTACCAGCATAGAACAACTGACGGGACACGAATACCTACAAAAGAAGGAAGCCTACATTGAAGATGGAGGCGATGTCACGATCGACAAACTGGAAAGCAATACGGCATACTACCTAAAGGAATGCAACAGCCTTGACGTGCTGTACTATGGCTATGATATTACCGACGCAGGGAACACGGCTAATCTTCCAGAGACACACCTGTATGTGTATGTCAATTCCGACTTTGAAATGACAGTGCCAGCTGGCTCCGTGCTACGCAGCGGCGACAGCCTCAGACTCGCAAGAGGAGAAACCTATCTTATCACGGTCAAGTACAACTTTTGGAAAGTAGAACTTTATAAACCTATAAACCATGATTAGAATAACCGATATACAGAAAGGTCTGCGGCACCTTGTAGGGTGGGAGCAGAACGACATCACGGGAGGCGGTCAGATACAGAACAGCCTCACCGAGAGCGAGAGCGGCCTGACGTTCAACCAAGCCCACGACCTGCTGACCTACGACAACATCAAGGCCATGCTCCCCGACGAGGGCATTCCCGAAGCGTGGGATGCCGACACGAATTACAAGCCTGGTATGAAGTGCCAATATGAGAACACTTCTTTTATCTGCATCAAGGCGAACACCAATCACCACCCCGGCACCGACTTCAACGACGATTACAATGAGGACTTCGGCGACGGCTACTGGCGCGTGTACGACCAGGTGAGCGAGTTTATGCGCAAGGCCACCTCCGACGGCATAGCAAAGATGGCTAACCGCATCATCGAGGAGAAGACGATCAACGGCAGCAGCAAGCAGCTCTTTGAACGCAAGACGCTCTTCGATGTGTCAGGCCGCATCAGCGCGAGAATACCCAAGACGCACTCCCTCGTCGGCTACATGATACGTCCGTTGAAGGGCTTGGGCGTGACAACGCAGATACACCGTATCGGATTGCAGATGACAGGTGCCACCGGCAACGTGAAGGTCTACATCTTCCACAGCAGTCGCAAGCAGCCCGTCGATAGCGTCACCCTCCGCGTCCTCGATGCAAAAAACTATCAGTGGTACGCACAGGACAACCTCTTCCTTCCCTACATGGGCGGCGAGTACCGCAACGACGGCGGCTGCTGGTTCATTATGTACAACGAGAACGACATCCCCGCCGGTATGCAGGCCGTGAACATCAGCCGCGATTGGACGCGCGAGCCGTGTAGCGGCTGCAACGTGGGCGACGTGATGACCTACCGCCAAATGATTAAGTACATTGAGGTGCTGCCGTGCCGTTTCAGCGTACCGGCCAACTTCGCCAACAACCCCGAACTGCCCGACCTCGACCTCATAGAGAAGCCGCAGACCCTTTGCTACGGCATGAACCTCGACCTCTCCATTGGTTGCGACCTCTCGGACTTCATCATCAGCCAACGCAGCATCTTCGCTTCGGTGCTTCAGAAGGAGGTGGCCGTGAATGTGCTCCGTCGGATGCTCCACAACCCCAACGTCAAGGTGAACCGCAACCAGATGAACGCCGCCTTGCAGATGGACATTGATGGTAACACGATGCTCAAGAGCCCCGGACTTGTGGGCGAGCTGAACAAATCATACAAAGCCCTCGACCTCGACACCGAGCGCATGGACTCCGCTTGCCTCTCCTGCAAGAAGAACGGTATTAAGATAGGAGTGTGCTAACTATGAGAACGATTACCGAACCCACCAAGACAAACCCCGTGCTGGCAGACGTGGCTATCGAGGCCGCAAAGACCGCCTTGCTCACCCTGCCGTGGGTTGACCAAGCCTTCGGGCGTGCATGGCCGATAGCGATGGATCGCGGCGACAAGAAACTCACCGAGCCGTGCATCTACACCAAGGGCAACTCCTACGAGACGCTGGTGCCATCTGCCGACCTCGGCAACTATACCTTCTTTGTCCTCATGGATAGCGCAAGGTATGATGTCGATACCGAGGTGTACACGCAGCCCTTCGCCCTCATTGTGTGGTACGACATGCGACGTTGCTTCGCAGAGAACGGGGACAACCGCCGCGACACCGAGAACCTGAAAAAAGACATCATCGACACCCTCACCATCTCGACCGCTGTAAAGAACGGCAACATCACCGTCAACCGCGTCATCGAGAACCCCAAGTCGGTGTACAAGGAGTTTACTTTCGACACCCAGCAGAACCAAGCCCTCGTGCAGCCCTACGGAGCGATACGCTTCGAGGGAGAAATGATAATGCTTAAAACCTGTATGCTATGACGGAAGAAGAAAGACAAGAAACCATTGAACGGTGGGCGAAATATATCATCCCTGCCGTATTCCGTGCCGAGGACGCTTTGAAGGTGAAACACCCCGAATGGATTGCCAAACTTCAAAACGTCACGGCCGAGAACATGCAAGAAACGGCAGAAGGCTATAGCCGTGCCATTGCAGAGGAAATAGTGTTTAATTCAGTTGAAGAAACGGAGGAATAAACCATGTTAGACATTCTTTTATTCGGGATCATTGCCGGTGTGTTTGCCTGGTGGCTCGTCACGCTGGCCGACAAACGCGGTTGGTTGACCTTTATGCAGACCAACGCCCCGTGCGATTGGGTGTGGCAACTCTTCGCCTGCCACTACTGCATGTCGTGGTGGTCGAGCCTCGCCGCTTGCATCACCGCTTCGGCGATAACGGGTAACTGGGCGTTGCTGGCCTCGGCATTCATCGGCACCTTTGTAGGCGTTAAACTCTTGAACTAAATGGACGCGGAAGAGAAGATACAGCGTTGGATTGACGGACTGGCAAACTTCAACGTCAGCGAGTGTATTGATGAGGCCGTCGAACCGTTCCGCGACGAGATAGTGGCCGACAACATCATACACTTGCGCCGAGGTGAGCGACCCGACGGAACGCAAATCACGCCGTCCTACGAGGCTTGGTATGCGCGACTGAAACGCTACGACGACCGCATGAACATGATGGATGACCCGCAGCGTCCCTTCCTCGCCCCTAACCTCGCCATCAACGGCAGCGCGTTCTACGACAGCATCACCCTCGAACTCACCGAGGACGAGATAAAGGTCACTTCGACTTCTCCGATGTGGGAAGGCTATGTGCCGCCGATGCCCGGATGGGTGCGCAGCATGACACCTCTCCATGAATGGTATGGCGATGTGCTTGGTATCAGCGACACCTTCATGCAAGCCGAAATCGAGCCTGCCATCCGCGAAAACATAACCAGTACATTCAGAAACATATTCAATTAAAACCCTATGCGAACAATCGAATTACTCAAACACAAGATAGAACTCTACGACGGCGTGGACGAAATGCCCGTCACCCGCTACCATAAGTTCACACAACTGATGGTGCTCTCGGCTGGCGTTGGCAACGACATCGCCGCCGTCAAAAGCAAGATACTCGGAATAAAGCAGATGCTCGACGACAAGCAGCCCGAAAAGGCAAAGGTCGAACTGCTCAACCTCTACCAAACCTTCTTCTTCATCGACACCGTGACCGACCCGCGCTCCCTCGCTATGGCCTGCTGCGTTCACTCGATAGACGGCAAGGTGGTGGAAAGCATCTCGGACAACACACTGAAGGACATATCCGCCCAACTCGACGAGTGGATGACGAAGGCCGAGCGTGACGACATCACGAACTCGGTCAAAAAAAAAATCGAGACCGAACTGGCCTACTATTTTCCAGAGCATACGGACACAAACGGCGAGCTTCTGGCACTCCTTCGCCGCGAGATTGAAATCCGCCTCAAACGCATAACCGACAATGAAGACCTCGAACAGAAACACCCCGAACTTGAACGTGTCCGCCGCCGTATGCGCGACATTAACTACGACAACACCCGCCTCTACACCGACTACGAGAAGGAGAGCGACGTGTCGTTTGAGCAGGGGTGCCTGGCTATCACCGGCGAGCTGCACAAAGACGCGAAGCAGATGACCGTCATGGAATACCACGCCGCGATGAAACTCCTCGACGAGAAGGCGAAAGAGCTGGAGAAAGCAAAACACAAATAAAAGACATAACAAAGATATGGCGAACCCGATACTGAAAACTGACCTTATAAGCGACGATGCGTTAAGAGCATTGGAAGAGATGTCGCGCTTGCTACGCGAGGACAAAGAGAACATGGATGCGCTCATGGCATCCTTCAAGCAATATGCTGGCTCCATACAGCCCGTAGTCGCCGCGAACAACAGCAACAACGACGCATTGACCGCAGCCTTGCAAAAGGTCTCCGAGTTGGAGAAAGCCTACTCCGACTTGCAGAAGTTGATGAAGGAAAACGCGGCCACGCAGAAAGCCGTCGCTGCCGAGAAACGCAAGTATGCCAAACTCACCGCAGATGAAGCCGAGAGCGTGAAGCGTTTGTCCGAGAACATAGAGACCTATATACGCCTCACCAACAGCCAAACGCGAAGCCTTAAAGGGCTGGCCGAGGTGTACGGAAAGAACATTGTCGAGATTGACATACAGAAGAAGTCGTACAACGAACTCTACCAGACCTACAACGCACTCAAAGACGCGCTCAACAAAATGACCGTCGAGGAGCGACTGAACACCGAGGCAGGTAAGAAACTGACCGAGCAATCGCTCAAAATCCGCGACACCCTCAACGAACTGCAAAAGTCCACCGGCAACTACACCCTGCAAGTTGGTAAGTACCGCGCCGCCTTCGACGGCCTCGGCTACTCATTCCAACAGATACTTCGTGAGGCACCGTCCGCCCTTAATATTCAGCAGTTCTTCCTCGCTATCTCGAATAACATTCCATTGTTCATGGACCAGTTGGAAGGCTACCGCAAGAAACAAGGCGAGATTATCGAAAGCCTCCGCATCATGGAAGCCGAGGGCAAGAAAGGCACCGAGGAATATGCTAAACTCGCCAACAACGTAGAAGGATGGGGTAAACACCTTTTGCGATCTTTGCTTTCGTGGCAGACCGCCATTATTGCCATCACCTTCATCATCCGGCAGTATGGCGCAAAAATCATCGAGTGGATAAAGAATGTCGGTAAGGGTGCAGAGAAAGCGGTTGAATACTTCAAGACCATGCGTCAGGCTATCGCCCAAATCAATGCCGAGGTAGAACAAAGAACCGCCTCGCTGCGTTCCGAGTTCGCCCTTATCAACGACGAAATGGGGAGGGTGAAACGTGGCTCCGAGGAATGGTCGGGCATTGTGAAACGTGTAAACGAACTAACGCACTCCACCCTCGACGATGTGAAGGCCACGCCTGAAGAGATTAAAAAGGTGACGGCTGCATACTTGGAACAGCAGAGACAACTTGAAATCAATAAGCGCATAGTCGCCGCCGATGTTCAAAACGAGATGAACAGACAAGGTAGGGCGGGGGCTTTCAATTCAAACCTCACACCGAAGGAACGTGAGAGTTACATGACTTGGAAAACGGATGACGCTGGCAAGGAGTACATGAAACTTCTCGACAGGTACGACAAAGCCAATTACGCATACCAAAGGGCTTATAACACCTTCGCCCAAATGGATGCGCAGATGAAGAAAAATCTTGACGAGTTTACCAAAGACCTCGACCGTCAATATGGTGCAAAACTTGACAAGAGCAACGGTAGCAATGCAAGTATCAGGGCGATCACCGAATGGCGAGACCAGCAACTTGCAGACTACCTCAACTCTCTCACCAATACCCTCACATGGGACGTGTTCGGTATTCGTGAGGCTTTCGGTGCCGGTGCTCCTACCAACGTAACAGCCAATCTTCGTAACGCTGCAAAGACAGAGAGTTGGGAAAAGAGACTCGATGTTGTTGCATTGGAGCAGGAAATAACAAAGTTCATTAATGAGAACGCCGAAAACTACTCGACAGCCTACATGAACCAGTTGAAGAGCATGTATAAGGCCAGTCGGCAGAAATACAAGAAAGAGGGAGGCGGACACACACCGTCATTAAAGGATGTTGACTTCCTCGAAAGCGAATTGCTTGACCCTTACGGCGTTGTTGAATTGGAGAGCAGTTTCGACCAGAGACTTGCAATGCTCGAACAACAGGAGAAGAAAGAGCGACAGATATTGTTGGAGAAATACCGCCGTGAGCATGACGACCTTGTGTTCAACAAAGAGAAAGGTCTTATCACTGAGGCAGAGTTCAGAGAGCAAGAGGAGAAACTAAACAACAATTACGACTTGCTGACACGCCACAACTATGAGGGCAACTTTGAGGAGATGGGCGTTATACAGCGTAAGTATTGGAACAAACGCAACGAACTGACCGCAAAGCAGGCCGAGAAAGAAGAAAAAGAGGCATTGAAGCGCGAGAAAAAAGCCATCAAGGACTTGGAAAATGAATACGCAGGCCAGTACAAGGTCGTGCAGCGCAGAATAAAGACGGTACAGCAAGAGATACAACAAAACCAAGACCTTGCTTTTAATATTTCACTTGCGAAAGAGGAATTGGCGAAGCTCAACGAAATGGTGATCACGGCGGGCGAGGATGCAACTGGCTACACCGAGCGCATTAACAAACTCACACAGCAGATAGAGAAGTGGAAAAAGCAGATGCAGTTCGACAAGCAATTGTCTAACTACGGTTCTCTTTGGGATATTTTCCAACGCAACGGTGCTTTTGAGGCGAGCAATGGAACAATGCGAGGCATTGCAAAGAACCTTCTCGGCGACCTTGCAGACAGCCTCAACGACGAGCAGATTGAGCAAGTCTATGACACTTGGTTACAGAACACGCAGAAAGCCGCAACAGAGTGGTATAATACCACAATGGGCTATATCAACGACCTTATCGGTGCCTATGTGGAGTTGGCCAATGCAAAGGCAGAGGCGGCGGCAGAGGCTACCGAGGCGGCGCAGGAGGAGTACGACAAGGAGAAAGCCCTGCTCGAAGCAGGCTACGCATCCCGTGTAGAGGCTACCTGGGCAGAGTATCAGGAGAAGAAAGCCGCACAGGAGAAAGCCGAAGCCGACGCAAAGGCGGCAGCGCAGGCGCAGCAGCAACTCAATGAAGTCGAGACGATGGGAAGCCTTATCGTGGCATCGGCAAATATATGGAAAACATTTAGCAAGATACCTACTGTTGGCATACCGTTGGCTATTGCGGCATTAACGACCATGTGGGGAAGTTTCGCCGCCGCAAAAATTAAAGCCGCCGAAGTCAGCAAGTACGGCGAAGGTGGTTTCGAGGTGTTGGAAGGTGGCAGTCATGCCAGCGGCCACGACATCGACCTTGGTGTGCGTAACCGCCGTGGCCGCAGGATGAGAGCCGAGGGCAAGGAAGGTTTGGGTATCTTCTCGCGCCGTGCAATGGATCACTACGGTGCAAACAACATCGAGGCAATGGTCAACTCGGTCAACCGGCTGGAGTTCGAGGGCAACTCCGCCAAACGCATGAGCCTTGAAAGAAACATCGGCCTGCAAATGCTCTCCATGCCCCGCACCGACCTACATCGTTTGGAGAGTGGAATGGACAAGCTGGTTTCCTACGGCGCAAAAAGTGTCCACCACAACCCTGACGGCACGGTGGTCGAGACCCGTAAGAACGCCCGCATCACTTACCACATAATGAGATAAGACATGAACACGACAGAACGACTTGCATTCCGGCTCGTGATAGCCGAGCCAAACACCACGGAGCGCACCATAACGGTGTGTCCGAGATATGACGGCCTCAAACTGAAATGGAGCCGCCCCAGCGGTCAGATGTACTACACAGAGGACATCAGCGGCACGGTGAAGTTCCTCGGCGTGGACTTCCAGACCATCAACGCCTGCGCACTCAATACGCAGTTCACATTCATTGTTTACCAAAACCGTGTGGAGGTGGGCCGCAGCATATTCAAAAAGACTGACTGCAAATGGGACATCGACCACGGCGTTGTAGAGGTTGACGTCAGTGTCTACGACAAATACAAGAAGTTCCAGGACAAGAAGGATGATGAATATAACTTGGTGAAGATGGGCTTGGAGAAACAAAACACGAACTTCTATGTATACCCCGCAAGACAAGTATATGCTCTTAATGACGTAAGGGTAGAGCAGTTTATGTTCAACGAATATTTTTCGCTATTAGATGTAGGACAAAGGGTAGACATAAACAATCTCGTGGAAGAAGGTTTTATGCCGACCCCTCTTATCGAGGGAACGAACAACAGTCCTGTGAACTTTAAAATAAGCCCAATCATAAAAATACCCGACGATTGGACTGTATACCCTGGCTTGGCTGGTGGATATTTTTATTCCAACAATGATGGTTGGCAGGCATGGAGCCAGCAACCTAACATTAGCGCCTATTCAAAACGCCTCTATAAAAATGGAGTGTGGTCGGGAACAGATTATATCAATTTCCAATGTATACTTGAAACGGTCGGTGGCTATATCACTCAAGCACGGCTTTTCCGTATAGACATCTACGGAAACGGACTTGTTACTCCCCGATATTCATCTACTGGCAATTATGTTGTTTCGGGAAATACTTTTGTTTGTCAAGGTGACCCAATAAGCTCTTTTGGAGGTTTGTCGAGAAAGACCAAAATAAAGGTATATGATATGACCGGCAGCACAATAGACCTATCACATTATTACGAACTCGATATGCGATGCTGCGTACCTGTTGTCCGTGTTCTTACACCCCTAACCATAGACGGAAACAACCTATATAAAGACGAGGATATAACAGCCAACAGCATACAAAACTATAAAAGTTACGTCCGAGACGACTCGCTTGCAAGTGGGTTGAATGTTAAGGTGAGTAACCGTACAAGCCCGACCGACACGGGCTACGGTCTTGTCGAGAATACATCAGTATACTACGACACGCCCGATGATACCCATAATTGGGTAAAAATCTACCAAGACGCTTGGTTCGATGGCCTTTCGTTCTGGATAGAGAATTTTCATTATGACGACGCAGTAAAAAATGCTTATAGAGGCGCAAGTAGCGTTGCTGACTTCTACCTTCTCACCGACGCTATCCGTGCCGTAGCGCAGAAGATAGACGAGGATATTCAATTTGACAGCCTCGATTCGCAGTTCCTCTTCAGCTCCCTAAATCCTCTCAGCGGCATACAGCAAGGGGCATTGTACATTAGCCAGAAGTCAAACATCCTTAACCTCGGCTACGACTACCCCGCATGGCTGGCACCCGTCAAGTGGAGCCAGATAGAAACCTTATTGAGAGAGGCGTTTGATTGCTATTGGAGCCTATACGACCGCGACGGGCAGAAGCACCTGCGCATAGAACACCGCAAATGGTATGAGAACGGCGGCAACTACACGCAGCCTGGCGTGCAAGTGGCCACAATAGACCTCACCTCCACATTCCGCAACGGCACATCATTCACCTTCGGGGAGAGGACGCGCCATTGGGAGTTTGACACCGACGGAAGTGGCACGGTCAGCACGGCGAGCCGCCATGAGTACGGATGGATGGACACGCAGAGCGAGATTTTTGACGGCCAGCCTATCACCGTGCCGGAAGCCTACCGCCTATTCACAGACGAAAAGGTGGAACAGCATAAAGTGGATTGGTTTAGCAGCGACATCGACTTCCTCACATCGGTGCAGGCCGAGTGTTCGTCAGACGGCTTTGTGGTTGTCATGGAGAATCCAAACCGGCCGAATTGGATTGTCACGGGAGCCGCCGAGTACAGCGGGCAAAACTATCAGTTGAGCTTTGATTACCTGCAAGACAAATATCTGCTGCAAGGCATCTATGCCGAGAAGGTGAAGATAGGAGAGAACGACATATTGACCGATACGGGAAGCAATGCCCGTATGCGTACTTCGGAGGTGCAGCTGAGGTCGGTTGATGGCATGGAAATCAACGCGAGCGACACCATAAAGACCGCTGTCGGAATAGGTGTCATAGACACGCTGGAGTACGACTTGCACAGCCAGTTGTACACCGTCAAACTACGCTACGAAAACGAATAAAAAAGAAAGGAGCAAAATATGGCAATGACAATAAATGAAAACCGAATGAACCCAATCCCCTTGTGGGATAGCAAAAGCAAATGGCAGTGCAACCAAAAGACTTTCCACGATGCTATGGCATGGCCGGTGGTGCAGAACGGTGTGATTCCGTTGATCGCTTTGACCGTCAAAGGCGATATGCCGAGCGGCGCGGCCAATGCAGCAAAGGCGAAAGTGACGGAAAGCACATACGTGTATTTTAATCGTCAGTACGAAGGGACATCGAGTAACCCAGCAGGCACAAGCAACGTAACGTTGACAGGTTGGTACAACATAGACGACCAGCCGGGCGCCATCATGCCTCAAATGGTGTTTTCCTACGTCTCTAACGGCAGATATTCTGTTACCGTCAACGGTTTCCCGCTTACAAGGGTCAGTGACGGTGCAACGACATTCACCATAACAGAATTGTCTAACGCCACGCAATACTCGTTTGAGAGGAGTGGAACACCATACACTCTAACGCTTGTAGGGGTTGATATAAACTACCACGGCGACAAATCCGTCACCATTGACCTGCGCAAGTTCGAGGGCGACACATCGGTATATTCCACCACACAGACCTTGCATGTTGACGGCTGTCTGCCATATTACAGCAGTGATCGTGTCGGCCAGTGCTGGCTCGGAGGGCAGACGGTGACGAGCGTTGCAGACGGAGTGTATTATATCGACGTGGTGCTTGACGGCGTGCATTATTACAGTGAGCCTTTCTTGTGGCTCACCAACGTATCAAACTACACCCTCGTGACGTATCGGCGCAGCGATGCCGTGGTGACGAGAAACAACTGCATTGTATTCACCGACAGAAGCGGTGAGGCCAGATCATTGTCGATGTACATTCCAAACGTGGAGCAGAAGCCGCCGTATCAGTTCGACGCTGAGGTTACGGACATTGACGGTCGCAAGTTCGACGAGAAGCAAGTGTCGTACTACAACAAACGCCTCGCATTCCATTGTTACGAGGCATTCCTTGAGGCCATACGACTTTTGTGGCACTGCGATATACGTCACATGGGTAATCGACGCATTGATTACATGGAGCCGCCAGAGATGGACTGGAATACCGACAACCACCTCTGCGACGTGGTGTTGGACATGAGCAACTACGACGACGTGATACAGACCAACGGAACGGCCTCGTCCTACTACGACAGCAGCGACAGCAGCCATCAGTCTTACGACGCATCATTTGACGCATCATTCAAATAACCCCAACATATTCTCACGAGAGAGCCGCCCAACCAAAGGCGGCTCTTTTTATTTCTGCTCTCCGAAGACAAACTGCAACACTTTCTCCGCCGTCTCGTCGGTGTATCTGTAATCCTTTTTTATGTAGTGTTCGGCGGCAACCGACTTCACCACATGGCACAGGCATCGGTCAATCGTCTCGGTCGGAACATGGCAGTCGTTACCAGCAATAGTGGAGAAAGAGTCTCGTGCGGCATAAAAGATAAGGTTTTTATCGGTCGGCAGTTCGAGTCGTTTGAGGATTTGTTTGCGCTTCGTACCTGGATCAAGATTCCATTGCAGGCCGTAGTAGGTGACGGCATTGTTCACCAAGTCGGCGAGGCCGTAGGAGATGGCGGCGTTGAAGTTGTTTGATGTCGAATACAACTCTGCGTAGAACCATGTGTGCCGTTTGCCACGGTTGCGCTCGTGAACCTCTTTCATATATTTATTTATATGTACGCGCGTAAAGGCTCCCTTGCCGGAACGCCGGGCGGTCTTTGAACGGTAGTATTCAATGCAATCGGCTTTGCAGTCCTCGGCTTGTTTGTGCTTCCACATATCCACGGCGTTCATGCCACAGAGCGAGAAGGAAAGGAAGAAAGCATCACGAGCCATCTTCCCGCGAGGGGTCAGCCTTTCCATTGGCACATTCCAAAGGTATCGGAGGGCGGTCGCCGACAACGCCATTGGCTCCACGTCGCGTTTTTCGACGGCAGATCGGCGGAACTGAATTGTCTTGAACGGCGACAACTTGATATTTAACTTCTCGTCGTCCTCGTCATTGTAGAGCAGTTTGGCGTTATTGTGCAGCGTCTTTAGGTTGCTCATGTACATTTCCCACGCCCTATTGCCGAAGCCCTCACGCTCGAACCAATCCTTGTACTCCAGGAGCATAGCCTTGTTGATGTCGTTTATATCTATGCTGTCGCGTTTCAAGAACTTGCAGAAGTTGTTGAGAGCCGAATTATACCCCTCGGCAGTCTTCATCCTGTCGGCGGCTTTCAGTTTCGCTACATGATCCCGACCGAAAGCGATGAAATCCAACTTGAAATCTTCCTCTTTTTTCTGTGGTTGAGATGTCAAGAACTCAACAACATCATCAACGGACATTTGACTGATGCCGTCTCCGTATTCGAGCAACCTATGTTTATAGGAATTAATTGTCTCACTGATTGACAAGTCAAGACGAGAGTCTTTTATGGTGCCGTCGGCTGTCACGTCATTTTCTCCAGCATCCAACATAAACCGGATGCGTTTATACTCTCTGTCTTTCGATACGCGAATATAAATCGGATGCGTACCGTCTCTTTTGGTCTTTCCGACCTCAATCTTAAATGTTATCATATTCCTACCCGTTTTTTCTATTTTGTTTCGCAAATGCTACGCAAAATAATTTTTATTTCTAAACTATCTTATGAGGGGTCATATAGTCCATTTGATTTTCTTTGCGAAAATATTGCGATACAAATCGCCCTCAAAAGACAAAAAAATTGGAAATTTGTCCCGTCACTTCCTTTTGTTTTGTCGGTGCAAAAATACAACTAATTTTCAAACTGGCAAAAAATATTTTGTGATACACGGAGAAAAAAGTAACTGAAAAACAACGTAAAACAATATTATTCAGTACGTTAAATACAATAAAAAAAGAGGTAAAATTTACCTCTTTTTTCTCCGCTCCCCCTGAAGGACTTGAACCTTCGACCCCCTGATTAACAGAAAAACTTGTTGATATTGGGGCATAGGGAGTTGAGCGCAGTTTTGTAATTTTTGCGATATTTTTTACTTTATTCTGATGATTCTGCGGCCATAGGGAGCGGGCGGTCTTCGTCTGTCGGATAGGGTCTGACGGAGAGTTCGCGGACTTTGGCGGTGAGGTGATCGTTGTCTCGCTTCAACTTTCCGATTTCCTCTGCAAAAGTGCGGGTGAGCAACTGACACTCTTTGTCCTTCATTTCATATAGGTATTTATATACTTGTCCTTCTTTGTCGAGGATGGTGACACCTTCCGGCGTGGGGTCGGGCTGCTTCTGCGGCTCGGCCTCTTTTTGTGTCAGCATGTCACCTTCGCCGAAGAGAAGCCACCGGGCGTTAATGTCAGGATATGTCACCAAGATACGGTATGCCTCCTTGTGGTGAACGCCATGCGTTGATAGGTTAGATTGCGCTGTTCCAATGATTTCGGCCAACTCTACCTTTTTGATGCCGTAGAATTCGCAAATTTTATCTACTCTGGGTATAAAATCTTCCCACATTGTGGCCAAAATTCGGCTACATTCTATTTTTCCCATGATTTATATATGTTTGATTATTAGTTTTCTATAACAATTCGACTAAAATTTAACAAAAAAATTTTGTTTTATTTGAATATTTTGTTGTATCTTTGCGTCGAAATTCAGTTAGAGTTAAAGTTCTTTGACAAGTTGTTTCGATAATTCTTAGTATATATAACGCAAAAGTTAAAAAAATGTTTCAATTCATATAAAAATAATTTTGATATGGCTGAAAATATGAATAATAATTGTGGATTTGACAAAGGGTGGAACGAGGCCAAACAGAAGCTCGCCGAATTGAAGGAGGAGTTGAAGAAGGTTCTCGACGTGAAGACGGAGGCCACATTCGGTATGTACAAGAACGGCAAGACGAAGATGGGGTATGCAAAGAGGGTGATGGTGCAGCAGGTGTTCGAGAAGTACGGCATAACAAATCCCTTCGGTGAAGCCGCAGAGAATTAAACCACGGGTAAGGATGGCGACATTGGGTGTGAAGATAGTACATAGTTGTCATGATTAAGTTTTAGGATTAAACAAGGGGCGAAGTAGTGGTGTGGAGACCCGTCACCATCCTACCCGGCACCGCGAAACGCCCCAACCTCCTCGGGTAGTTCAGTAGGTAGAACGGCTGACATAAAAAGAGACCAAACCGTCAGCAGGCCGCAGGTTCGAGTCCTGCTCCGAGGACACAGCAAAGAGAATTACACAACAACATAAGAGAGACCTTTGACATATTGAGTAACTATACAAATATGAGCGTGAGGGTGATTTAACTAACAACCGAAAGTGCAGAATGGCGCACATAGTAGGGGCGGGGCATGACGTTCAACGAACTTCCGCGTCATGGTACATCCCCGTCAGTTGAAAAGGAATACAAAGCCGCCGGAGGCAGACGTACTTTACTCTGCATACTGCCGAAGGCGGCACGATATAGGGTGCGGCGAGGCTTTCCTTTACTTTCATAGGCAAGCCAAACCGCACTTCACTTTAGCCGTGAGAGCCGAGGTTGGTTTTCAAGGGTTGTCCCATGACCTTTATATGTACCAATCGACGGCGCACGTCGGAGCGAGACCGACCACGGCGCAAGTCAGCGCAATGCTGGTTTTTTGACATGTGCTTACTCCCCTGCCGACAGAAGCTCACGGCGGGGGGCTTTTTTGACAACAATTAAACGGCAAAGGGTGGAGAGTTCTTTCGGCCGCTACCTACATTTGCAAGTTTTCCAAGCATTAAGGCCAATGCCACCCCTGCCGTTTCATTTTGAAGGTTCTCGACTACCTAAATATATGGTTCGCCAAAGCCTGTGCAAACAAGAAAGCACACAACGCCTATGCCGCCAGCGGGGGAACGCTGGAACTTTGCTATCATCCCCGAAAGGGAGGCTCCGAAAGTTTGGCCCGAGTGGTATCAAATCTCACCATAGGCGCAAAACCTACTACACAACGAGAAAGCTCCGGCAAGGAGACCCGAGGTTCTGGATGGCAGTCGGGAAAGACCGACAAGAGCCGTGTGGCCGCAAGGCTGTAAAATCCCCACACACGGCGAAAGGGCGTAGGTGGGGAGACCTGCCTACGCTCGCTAATCAATAAACATAAACTATGGAAGTGACGCTTGACGAGATTGTGAAGTTGGCGACGAAGTATGCCTTTGGGATGGCGAAAGAAATACTTGAGACCAACCCGAAGTATATCACGCGGAGGAACGCGCAGAAGAAGTACAAGACCTTGCTGTGGCGGTGGGAGCAGGCGGGATTGGTGAGAGCGATACGCACGGAGGGCTGCAAGCATGACGTGTTCCCGGAGCACCGCCTTGTGGAACTCTACGAGGATTACGTCTTCGGGCGCGAACAGACAATGAAAGTTAAACCTTCTAAATAATTTGACCTATGGAAGCAACAGTACATTTTTACGACGACGACACGCAGTGTGTCCTCGCCGTGCCGCGCGACAACGGCGGGGTGAACAACATCATTTTCGAGGCTGTGAGCAGCCTTTGGAACTACGCCCACGAGATAGGAGCGACAATCGCCCGCATCGTGACGCACAAGAGCAACGGAGAGGAGGTAGTGACGGTATGAAGTGCCGACCGCAAAGGTGCAAGGCTCGGTGCTGCTACAATAACCCCTTTGCCGACGGCGAGTTGGAGAAGTACGCGGATAAGATTATAAACCCCGTGCTTGCTACCGAGCCGTTAGGCCCCGGTGTGGTTGCCTTCACCGTGCTACCGAAAGACAACAGCAAGGCGGCGTTGCTTGTGGCAATGCAGAACAACAAGTGCCCTTTTTTGAAGCACGACTGCACTTGCAACATCTATGAGCATCGCCCCGACGTATGCCGCAAGTTCGGCGAGATACCCGAACTGCCGTGCGAAATCAGAAAGAAGTAATTAAAACAATACAACAATGGAAAACAACACTAACGAAGTGGCTGTTATCAGCAGCACCGAGGCGTTACAAGCGGTAACGTCCGCCGAAATCGACAAACAAATTGCAACGGCCAAAGCCTACCCGCGCGACCCCGTGGCGGCGGTGGCCGAGATGAAGCAACTCGCCCTCTTCGACGAGGAGACCGCCGAGAGCTGCTTCTACCACTTGGAGCGCAAGGGCAAGGACGGCTCGATGACCATTATCGAAGGCCCCTCTATCCGCTTGGCCGAGATTGCCGCCGCCGCTTGGGGCAACCTACGTATCGCCACGCGCATCGTGGGCAACGACGGCAGGATGGTGACGGTGGAGGCCGTGGCCCACGACCTGCAAAAGAACGTGGCCAGCAGCAAGCAGGTGGCCCGCTCGATACAGAACAAGTACGGGCAGACCTACTCCAACGACATGCAGGTGATGACGATCAACGCCGCCTCGTCGCTGGCCCGCCGCAACGCCATCTACGACGTGGTGCCGAAGGTGTACATCAACAAGCTCGTGGCCGAGTGCCAGGAGTTCGTCAAGGGAAAAGCCGCCAACGGCCTGCGCGACCGTGTGCAGAAGGTGGTCAAGGCTTTTGGCAAGTACGGCGTGACGGCAGACATGGTGTGCGAGAAGATGGGTGTGGCGACGCTCGACGACATCGACGCCGACATGGTGACGCGCCTCATCGGTATCGGCAACGCCTTGAAGGACGGGCAGACGACGGTCGAGGAGGAGTTCCCTCAGTTGCAGCAGCCAGCCGCCGAGGGCAAGATGCAGGGCAAGGTGGAGAAGTTGAAGAAGGCCGCCGCGAAGAAGAACCCCGCAGAAATGAGCGAGGAGGAGATTGAGGCGGCTATGAGCGAGGAGCAGACGAAACTTAATATGGAATAATTAAAACCCGAAACAATGAAAGACATTGAAATGAAAACCGTATGCGAGATAGAGGAGAATATCATTAAGACTATCCGCGAAAATGACATCAACCCGCTTGACGGATTAACCCTTTCCGCTCTTGCCCTCCGCAGGGTGATAGAGAGCATCTGCCGCCCTATAAGCATTGACCCAAACAACGTGACGGCTTTTATCTGCGGCAGTATCATTCCCGCAAGCCAATTCAAGAACCTCTTGAATATCAACACCCCTTCCAACGGCTGCGGTTGTGCAAAATAAAACCCCACATCTATGAAAGTAACCCGTTTCACAGCAAAGAGCAACGAGGAGTGGCGACAAGAGCGTTGCCACTCCATCGGCGCATCCTCTATCTCAACGCTCGTAGGGGAAAATCCATATCAAACACCGATGGAGTTGGCCGAGAAGATGAAAGCGGAGTTGAACGGTCAGTTTGACTACACGCAGACATTGGCAATGTTAAGAGGCCATGCCTACGAACAGGGTGTTGCCGACCTCTTTGCTTGGACTTCAGGCAAGGAGTTAATCAAGTCGAGTAGTGCCGAGTTCCTTCTGCGTAGGGATGACCTACCGTTTATGCACTGCTCCCCTGACAGGCTTTATTGGATAGACAGCAATGCAAACAAGGTGGGCGACAAGGGCGAGCGCAACAAGGGCGTACTCGAATGCAAGACCACGCGCCGACCCGTTGACGCCGACGAGCCGCCGCTGGCGTGGCAGTTCCAACTCCAGATGCAACTCGGCATCGGCGGCTACCGCGAGGGCTACCTCGCCTGGGACGTGCTCTCGCAGGCCGACGGCTTCGGCTACCACCGCTACGAGTTCAACGCCGAGGTGTTCGACCTGCTGACCGACATCTGCCGCGACTTCTACAACGACTGCATCGTTGGCGATAAAGTCCCCGACCCCGTGGCGGTGCGCGACGTGGTGAAGCGTTGGCCGTCCTCCATCGAGGGCAAGACCCGCGAGGTGGACGCTGCCGCCCATTCGCTATGGGTGCAGCTCAAAGCCAAGCGCGACGCGATAAAGGAGGCACAGGCCGAGGCCGACGAGTTGGAGGACAAGCTGAAGCTGCTCTTCGAGGACGACGAGGCGTTGACCTTCAACGGCGACATACTGGCCACCTACCGCAGCACGGCGGGCCGCACCACCATCGACAGCAAGAAACTGAAAGAGAAATATCCCCAAGCCTATGCCGAATGCTGCAAGGTGGGCGCAGGGGGACGGACATTTAGATTGAAGTAACCTATGGAAACAAACGAAATCAGTGCAGTCCTTCGGGATGCCGTTGACACCTACGGCTTCAAGAACCAAGCCAAGATTCTGCAAGAGGAATGTGGCGAGTTGATAGTAGCCGCCAGCCATTACGACCGAGGCCGAGTGAACGCCTTTGAGAACTTCGTCGAGGAGTTGGCCGACGTGCAGATAATGATATGGCAGATAGCCTACGGGCTTGGTGCCGAGAAGCACCTCAACGACTTCATCAACATGAAGGCCATACGGCTGAAAGAACGGCTGGAGAAACACAAACAAAAGGAACTTGCACAATGACAAAATACGAACTGGCTGCTGCGGTGGCCGAGCGGACGGGGATACAGAGGGAGTATGTGCTGGTGGTGATTGACGAGACCATCGGCCTCATCAAGCGCACGGTGGAGGGCGGCGAGGCGGTGACGCTCAACGAGTTTATGACCGTCTATCTGCGCCACAAGGAGGACTTCACCGCCAGCCAGTTCGTCGGCAAGCGGGGTCGGCACGGGAGGCCAATCGACATCGAGCGGCGGGTCTTCAAGGGCGGCAACGTGCCGTGGGTGAAGGTGAGCAAGAAGTGGAAGCGCGAGGTGCTAAACCGCCCCGCCCCGCCCCCGAAAAGGGAAGCCGACGACAAGAACCAACTAAAATTGTTTGAAGGCTGACGGGCGATATTTTAGGGGCTGGAGCGGGGCTTCGAGGAGCTGCGCAAGGTGGTGGAGAAGGTGGAACACGGCATCCGCCTCCATCGGCAGATGAAAGTTAAAAGTTGAAAGTTAAAAGTTAAAAGTTAGGACTTATGATTAACAGGAATATGTTTTATGGCAACCCGACCATTGAGAATTATCGGGAAATGGATATTCCGAAGATTATCCGCGAGTATCTGCTGACGAAAGGAACATGGAGCAGGACTTGTTGTGTCGGTGAAATTCCAGAACCAATCAACAAGGATGTCAGTTGTAAAGACCTTGTAAGTTCAGGGCTGTTTGTGTATGGATTGAAGGACAATCCAACTAACCGCAAGGCTATCGAATACTACTGCGAGAGGTGGGGGCATATCAATATGATAATTGACAAGCACAACGTCATTAGTGTGCCTTCTGAAATATGGGAGGAGTGCGATAAGAAGAATGAGGAGTTTACAAAAGGACTTGACAGAAAACCAAAGGAGGACTGAAGATGAAAGTAGGACGTGATTACGCATGGTGGGTGAGTTATTCGTGGACTTACGAATGGCTCGAAGAAGAGAGTGGCGAATGGATAACCGACAGGGACTTTGAGTCGGAGCGGTTCTATTGCCAGAAGAAGGACATCAAGAAGGAGGCTGAGAAGAAGGCTATCGAGTCGATGGACGGCTTGAAGTATCGCAACCTCGAAGTGACTATTGAGGACTGTTACAGAACGACAGCCGAAGAAATCTAAGGAGGACTGACTATGACCATCATAGAATACTTTGCGACGGCGGCGGTGACGGGATGTGTGACCTCGTTTGTGGTTGTTTTGCTGAAGAAGCCAGGGGTTTTCTTCCGGCGCGGCGAGGACATAGGGCCGAGCTTTGTGGAGTGGTGCCAGGCAAGAGCCCCAAAACTGATAGGGGAACTGATGTCGTGCGAATATTGCCAAAATTTTTGGTGTTCGTGGCTGGTGAGCATACCGGCGGCGGTGCTGACGGGCGAGATTTTGTGGCTGCTGGTGCCGTTCTGCTCCACGAGCGTCGGACGGCTGCTGTCGGCATAAACGATTACGATTACGATAACGAAAAATCTTGAAATGGAAATCGACATTGTGTATAATGAAGACTGCTTACAAGGGTTGAAACGACTGCCCGACAACAGCGTTGATTGCTGCGTGACCTCACCGCCTTACTATGCCCTGCGTGACTACGGCATGGAAGAGCAGATAGGACTGGAGGAAACACCGCAAGCGTACATTGACCGACTGACGGACGTATTCATGGATGTGTACCGAGTGCTGAAACCGACGGGCACCTGCTGGCTCAACATTGGCGACAGTTATTGCGGAACAGGCGACAAGGGCGACTACAAAGACCCCAAGAACGCCAACGGGCGCAATGGGCAAGCAGTCAGCAAGACGAAAGACGTGGAAGGGTGCAAGCACAAGGACATCATCGGCATCCCGTGGATGTTGGCTTTCAGTCTGAGGGCAAAGGGCTGGTATCTGCGGCAGGACATCATTTGGCACAAACCTAACGTGATGCCGGAGCCAGTGAAAGACCGCTGCACCAAGTCGCATGAGTACATCTTCCTGCTGAGCAAGTCGGAGCGTTACTACTTCGACTACGAGCAGATTCAGGAAGACGCGACCACGATGGAAAACCGACCCGCTGGAGTTGTACGCAACCGAAAGTATGGCTATGACAGCAAGCAGAACCGCCACCCCGAAGCCTATTTGATGAGCGGAACGAGTAAGCAGGGCGAAGTCAGTGCGGACGATATGCCTACGGGCAAGCGAAACAAGCGCGATGTTTGGTCGGTCAATACCAGGCCCGACATGAACGCTCACTTTGCCGTATATCCCGAAGAGCTGATTCGCCCTTGTATTCTTGCTGGGTGTCCGATTAACGGTGTTGTGCTTGACCCGTTCATGGGGTCGGGTACTACGGCAAGGGTGGCAAGGAAAGAGGGCAGACACTTTGTAGGCTTTGAACTCAATCCCGAATACATCAAAATTATCAACCAAAAAACAGCAGTAACACTTAACCTATTCGCAGGGGCGGAAACCCCTCCCCGATGACCCCCTGGGACTTTACGCGTAAAGTCACCCCCACTTTACGCGATAAACCCCCGACACTTTACGCGATAAAGCAAAACAACAATTTATTCACCAAATTTTTTAAGCCTTATGATTAAATACAATGTAAAACTCAACAACGGTGTTGAAGCTCTCAACATCAACGAAAAATCGGTCTCGGCAGAAGAGGTGGTCGAGAACGTCGATGCCAAATTCATGGCTCACCACATGCACCTCCACAACGCCCTCATCCCCGAGGACGTGGCGACCGCCGTGCTCAACGCCTTCTGCGAGAGTGCCGCCGAGCTGATGGGTCAGGGCCACGCCGTGGTGCTCACCAGCAAGGGCAAGGCCGCGCTGCGCCTCTATCCGGACATCCACGTCAAGGGCGGCAACATCAACCTGGCCCGCGCCCAGGAGCTGATGGAGGGCGTGACGGAACTGACGCTGGAGAACGCCACCGAGCTGGTGCAGCGTGCCGGACTGACGCTGCGAGCCAAGGCCGAGTGCGAACCCGCGATGGGGGTGCTGCTCGACCAGTCGAAGAGCGGCCTGACGCTGAACGAGGTGGTCAACGTGCCCTACGTCCAGCGCAAGGACGGCACGGCCACCCCGACGCCCACACCCACCGACCCGAACCCCGGCAACCAGGGCGGCAACGGCGACAACGGCGGCGGCAACGACGGGATGAGCTGATTGGAAGTTGAAAATTGAAAGTTGAAAATGACAAGCGAAGTGTTTAACACGGACTGCCTCGAATATATGAGGTCGCTGCCAGACAAGGCGTTTCGGTTGGCTATTGCCGACCCGCCGTATGGTTGGGGCAATGGCGACGGAGATAGGACTGGCGGTTCGTGGAGTGCCAAGTATGGCAAGAAGATAAAGGAATGGGACACACCACCAACGCAAGAATGGTTTGACGAGTTGGAGCGTGTTAGCGAAAACCGCATTATCTGGGGAGCCAACTATTTCTCAATGCCGCCGTGCCGATGCTTCATAATTTGGAAGAAACTGTCAATCTCCGAGGCTTTCTCTATGGCAATGGCCGAGTACGCATGGACATCGTTCAACAGCAACGCCAAAGTTATTGAACTGCCACCGCAAGGCAAGCAAGGCGACAGCCGTTTTCATCCGACACAAAAACCAGTCGAGTTGTACGCATGGCTGCTGAAGAACTACGCCAAGCCGGGCGACCGAATCTTCGACCCGATGATGGGGAGCCAGAGCAGCCGCATTGCCGCCTACAAGATGGGCTTCGACTACGTGGGCTGCGAACTCGACAAAGAGTATTTCGCCAAAGGTTGTGAACGCTTCGACCGCGAGTGCCGTGGCATTGTCCGTGCCGAGAACGGCAAGACGTATCAACAGACAACACTTTTTTAATTCACCAAAATTATTAACCAATAAAACGTAGAGAAAATGGAAACGATTATCAACATGTTTGCCTCGTTTGTGGGGTTCTGCGGCGGGGTGATTCTTATCACCGAGACCGTCAACAAGGTATTCAAGGTGGAGGGCACGACGGCCAAGTTCATCGTCAGCTGGGTGGTCGCCATCGGGATGGCCTGCCTCGGCTTCGGCCTGCAGCTGGGCATCTTCGACGCATTCGGCGACGTGGGCCAGTGGCAGGGCTGGGTGAAGACCGTGCTTGTGGGCGTGTTCTGCGCCGTGTGCTCGAACCGCACCTACGACATGAACGAGATCTGGCGAGCCTTGCAGATTATCTTCTCCTTCTTCGACCGCGACGGAAAAGCCGTCCGCGAGGCCATCCGCGAGGAAATCCGCAAGGAGAAAGAGGCGAAACGCGCCGCGCTGAAACGGAAATAGGTGTTCCACGACCTGTTAAGTTTGGCCTAACCCAAAACAGGGTGTAGGGCGAGAGATTGCCCTATGCCCACCAATTACAAACGTAAAACTTTAACGACAATGGAAAAAGACGGCACAGGCAGCTGCACCAACAAGCCAAAGAGCGAGTGGCGCACAAAAAAAAGCGGAAAGAAACGCCCATATTGGGAACGCTGGAACGACGAGAACGACAACCTCAGCGACGAGGAGCAGCAGCGGCAGGAGAAGGCCACGGTGACCCGCAAGACCACCACCAACCGCAACGAGGTCACGACAAAAGACATCTGCTGGTTCTTGCAGAAACGCCTCGTCGTGGGCGAGGAGGGCGAGGAGGAGAATATCGACTACACGCAGATAGAGAAGTTCACTATGGCGATATTCCACGTCATCGCCGACCTGCTCATCGACAACTGCGTCGTGAACCTCGACGACCTGGGCACCCTGCGCAACCGCAACTACCGCATCAACCGCACGGAGGCATACCAGCCCCACTTCACGCCCAACAAGGACCTGATGAAGCGCATCAACCAGACTGGCGACAAGTTCATAGCCCGCACCTACAACATCGGCTACGAGATACGCGACGAGCGCGAGGCACGGGAGCGGGTGGCCGAGCGGATGCACGAAGCATACCTAAAGAGAAAGGAGGCACAGAATGACGAAAGCAATGACGAAGGCTGACCCCTACGAGCACCACCGCGACGAGGTGGCGGCAATCATCGGGGACGAGCAGTACCTTTTCGACAGCGTGGAGGAAGCACTGACGCTCTACCGCCCCGCGTGGGAGGACGAAGCCCTCGGCAAACGCCTCGCCGAAGACCGCGAGCTGTCGCGCCTGCTCCTCTCGCAGAAGATAAAGGAGCGGGCCAAGGTGCGCCGCAACGTCGTGAATGCCGCCAACAAGGGCAACGACAAAGCCGCCAAGCTCGCCCTCAACACACTGTCGGAGACCACCGAATGGGCGAAACTCAACGGCAAGCCGTGGGGAAGCCTCGCCCTGCTCGGTGACGGCACCGACGACGGGCGTGTCGCGGTCAATACCCTTGCCACGGTGAGCAACGCCGAACTGACGGCAGAAGTGAACCGGCGCAAGAAACAAGCCCGCGCCCTCCTCGCCGACACCACCGCCACCGAAGCACAAGAACAACCACAAGACGATAAAATTGAATTTGAAGAATGAAAAAGATAATGTTTGATGACAAGTACGGCTTGACCGATTCCGTGCTGCAAGGCCGCAAGACGATGACGCGGAGGATGGTAAAAGACGGTACTCCATTGGGGAATTGGGGAGAAACCGAAAAATACGCCAAATACAAGATTGGCGAGGTGCTGGCGGTGGCGCAGCCTTACAAAGAACTTGATTATAGTCTAAAAGGATTTGCTACCAATCCCGATAGGACGTGCGGAATAAGACGCAAATTTGCCCAAAAACAGCCTGGATGGAACAACAAAATGTTTGTGTCGGCAAAATTTATGCCCCACTATATCCGCATCACCGACATTAAGGTTGAGCGGTTGCAGGATATAAGCGATGAGGATATAATGAAAGAAGGAATCACCTACATTGCTGGTGGTGGGTATGGAGTAAGATTTGGCGAAAATTACAATGCATTTGCATTGAATCCTATGGTTGCTTTCGCCGTCCTCATCGACAAGAATTCCGGCAAAGGCACTTGGGAGAGCAACCCATACGTCTTCTCCTATACATTCAAACTATTGAAGTAACGCAATGCCAAAGATAACCGAAATCAAGCCCACCCGTGTATACAAGGAGGTGCAGACGGCCTACGACCGGGGCTTCCGCATCGTGTCGGCGCAAGGCGGCACCCGCAGCGGAAAGACCTACAACATCATGATTTGGCTCTGCGTCACCGGCCTCAACACCCCAGGGCTGCGCATCAACATCATCCGCGCCACCATGCCGACACTCAAAAAGACGGCCTACAAGGACTTCAAGGAGGTCATGGAGAAGCTGAAACGCTGGGACGCGCTGAAGAAAAACCGCAAGGACATGGAGTTCACCGCCCCCAACGGCACCGAGTTCCTGTTCGTCGCCACCGAGGACGAGGGCAAGATGCGCGGCTTGAAGGGCAACATCAACTTCCTCAACGAAGCCACCGAGAACGCCAAGGAGATATACGACCATGTGGCCTTCCGTACCGAGAGCAAGACGATGGAGAAGGACGGCATCGACTTCCACGGCCTCATTATCCTCGACTACAACCCCTCGTTCAGCAACGACCATTGGGTCTCGGAGTTGAACCACAACCCCGTCTATGACGAGAGCCGCTACTTCTTCAAGACCACCTACCTCGACAACCCCTACCTCTCGAAAGAGCAGCGCGAGGCCATCGAGGTGTACCGCCTCACCGACAAGCGGCTGTGGAAAATCTACGGCGAGGGCGAGCAGTGCATGGCCGAGGGGCTTGTGTTCGACACCTACTTCGTCTGCGACGAGATACCGGAGCATTTGAAGCGGCGGGCGATCGTGGGCGTGGACTGGGGCTACAAAGACCCCTTCGTGCTGGTGCTTGTCGCCATCGACCACCGACGGCGCGAACTCTACCTTAAAGAACTCTGCTACAAGCCCTATCTGTCCGAAGACCAGATTATAGAGGAAATGCGGCAACCCGAATGTGCAGGGCGACTCTTCATCCCCGACCCCCGCGACCCCGGCAAGATAGCGCGGATGAGGCGCGAGGGCTTGCGCGTCCGCCTGCCCAAGACAACGCGCATCGGAGGCAAGACACCCATCGTCAGCGGCATACAGAAGATGAAGGGATACAAAATCTTCATCACCTCCGACAGCAAGAACGGCATCATGGAGGCAGACAACTACACCTACGAGCGCGACCGCAACGGCAACTGGACAGACGAGCCCGACAAAAAGCACTTCAACCACTTCTGGGACGCGGCCCGCTATGTCGTCAGCACCGAAGGCACCCTCCCCGGCCACGGGATAACGAAAGGAATAAGAGTAAGAAACTGAAAAACTTAAACGATATGGAACTTGAAAAATTCAACAAAGCAATGGAGTGTGGCAAACGTATAGAACTACTCCGAAAAGTAAACAAAGAATGGAATAACAATAGATGGCAGTTGGGTTTGATAAACCTTAATGGAGAGAAAGCGTCTACCGCACCTCAATGGGTTCAGTCAGCATTAAATGAGCATTTAAAATCGGCTCAAAAGAAACTGTATGAATACATGTCAACCGAAATTATAGAACTCGAAGAAATAATAAAGAACCTATAATGCAAGCAATAGGAAATGACGGGCAATGGCACCCGTGGGAAGAACTGACCCAAGATGAGCGCGACGCATGGAAGGCCGCAATGACCGAAGCCGACCGCCTTCACGACTACTACAAGACCCATGAGAAGCCCCGCACATTGAAACAGAAACTATTGGATTATGAAACCGACCACCGCATCTGTTGAGCCATGCTGCGCCAACTGCCAGTGCTGCTCCACAAGTGGCTTGTATTGCCATCTGTGGATGATACCAACATCGCTGACATACGGTTGCAACCAATGGACAAAAGCAAAACCACATGACGAACCAAGAAAGACAACAGCAGGAAATTCAACGCCTCGAACTGGAACTGCGGCAACTGCAAATAAGCACCGCAAACAAAATCGAGCGTATGCGTAGGAGATTGGAAAAGATAAAGCAGTATGGCAAGGAAGAGAGAGCAGAGCGGAACGCTTGACCTTTTTTCTGTGGCAGCACCCACAGCGTCGCACACCGAGAACGAGATCCGAAGAAAGACCAAAGACAAGCCGGTTGATACCGGGCAGAAAGTCTATTGCGCCGAATGCGATCACTTCCAGCGCGACACCTCCGGCATAAG
>OCTW011612519.1_pt1 | contig 36172 bp, 34 predicted proteins | sample 1539671 | NCBI WGS metagenome assembly OCTW01 (sample SAMN02144230, study PRJEB22623) | gut metagenome | biome: sheep rumen | host: Ovis aries | place: New Zealand
TTTTATGATGAATTGATTGCTTACGTAGATCACAAAGTCAAAAGAAGAGAGTTAGGTCTTGAATAACCACCAAAGATTGTCAAATTTAATTGGACTAGCACAGCGTGCAGGAAAAGTAATTTCTGGAGAAGAATTGGTCATTAAGGCTATCCAGACTGGAAAAGCTAAGCTTGTTTTTCTAGCAAATGATGCTGGTGATAATTTGACAAAGAAAACAACTGATAAAAGTCATTATTACAAAGTAGAAGTCTCCACAGTGTTTAACACACTGGAATTAAGTGCTGCGCTTGGTAAACCACGTAAAGTGGTTGCCATAGCAGACGCTGGATTTTCAAAGAAAATGAGGACTCTTATGAACTAACAGAATAGGAGGACATCAATTGTCAAAGAAAAGATTATATGAAATCGCTAAAGAACTGGGCAAGTCAAGCAAAGAGGTTGTTGAGTATGCTCAAGAATTAGGACTTGATGTGAAGAGCCATTCTTCTAGCGTTGAAGAATCTGATGCCAAACGAATTGCGGCAAAATTCTCGGGCAATGCTAAACTTGCTGCAGCAAAAGCTAAAGTAGAAAAAGCAGTTGAGAAAACTGTTGTGGAAGCTCCTAAGGCAGCTCCTGCAAAACCTCAAAGCCGTAATTTCAAGGCAGAACGTGAAGCGCGTGCTAAGGCTGAAGCTGAAAAACGGGCTAAAGGCGGCGATAAAAAGCGCAATAACAATCAAGGACGCGACACTCGTTCAAATCGTGACAGACAAGAGAATGCCCAAAATAATCGCAAGCAACGCGATCGCAATTCTCAAAATCATAATCGAAGAGATCAGCAGCGTGATAATCACCAGAGAGATCAACGAAATGATCGCAATCAATCAGCTAAGCCACGTATCGATTTCAAGGCACGTGCAGCTGCATTGAAAGCAGAACAAAATGCTGAGTACTCTCGTCAAAGCGAAAATCGCATTCACGAAAAAGAATCAGCTAAGCGTAAAGCAAAGGCAGTAAAAGAGCAAGAACATAAAGCTCGTGTGGATGCTAAAGCTAAGGCTGAAGAGCATAAAGCAAAAGCAGCAAAACCTGCAGCGCCTGCACCTCAACATGTAGTTGCAGAACAAGCAGCGCCGGCTGTTGATAAACGTCGTAAGAAACAAGTACGTCCTGAAAAATCACGTGATTATGAACGTGATAATGAAGATGGACCACGCAAGAATAGAAAAAACTGGAATAATCAAAACCAAGTGAGAAATCAAAGAAATAGTAACTGGAATAATAACAAGAAAAACAAAAAAGGTAAACATAACAATCGTAACAACGCTCCAAAACCTGTAACTGAGCGTAAGTTCCACGAATTACCTAAAGAATTTGAATACACTGAAGGCATGACAGTCGCTGAAATCGCAAAACGTATTAAACGCGAACCAGCTGAAATCGTCAAAAAACTCTTCATGATGGGTGTTATGGCAACTCAAAACCAATCCCTCGACAGCGATACAATCGAATTGTTGATGGTTGATTACGGTATTGAAGCACATAAAAAAGTCGAAGTCGATGAAGCTGATATTGAACGCTTCTTCGCAGATGAAGGTTACCTCAACCCTGATAAAATGGTTGAACGTGCTCCTGTCGTAACAATCATGGGACACGTTGACCACGGTAAAACAACCCTTCTTGATACTCTTCGTAATTCACGTGTCGCTACAGGCGAAGCTGGTGGTATCACTCAACATATCGGTGCTTACCAAATTGTTGAAAATGGTAAGAAAATTACTTTCCTTGATACACCAGGACACGCGGCCTTTACATCTATGCGTGCACGTGGTGCGTCAATCACAGATATCACTATCTTGATTGTTGCCGCAGATGATGGTGTTATGCCTCAAACAGTTGAAGCTATTAACCACTCTAAAGCCGCTGGTGTACCAATCATCGTTGCTATCAACAAGATTGATAAACCAGGTGCTAACCCAGAACGTGTTATTGGTGAATTGGCAGAACACGGAATCATCTCAACTGCTTGGGGTGGTGATTGTGAATTCGTTGAAATTTCAGCCAAATTCGGTAAAAACATTGATGAATTGCTAGAAACAGTTCTTCTTGTTGCTGAAATGGAAGAATTGAAAGCTGACCCAACAGTTCGTGCTATCGGTACAGTTATCGAAGCTCGTCTTGATAAAGGTAAAGGTGCTATTGCAACACTTCTTGTTCAACAAGGTACCCTTCATGTTCAAGACCCAATCGTTGTAGGTAACACATTCGGTCGTGTACGTGCCATGGTTAATGATCTTGGACGTCGTGTTAAAGTAGCTGAACCATCAACACCAGTATCAATTACTGGTCTGAATGAAGTTCCTATGGCTGGTGACCACTTCGCTGTTTATGAAGATGAAAAAGCTGCACGTGCAGCTGGTGAAGAACGTGCTAAACGTGCTTTGATGAAACAACGTCAAGTTACACAACGTGTTAGTCTTGAAAACCTCTTTGACACACTTAAAGCTGGTGAAGTTAAGACTGTTAATGTCATCATCAAAGCCGACGTACAAGGTTCTGTTGAAGCCCTTGCTGCATCACTTCTTAAGATTGATGTTGAAGGTGTTAAAGTCTCAGTTGTTCACTCAGCTGTAGGTGCTATCAATGAATCAGATGTTACTTTGGCGGAAGCTTCAAACGCCTTCATCATTGGATTTAACGTACGTCCTACACCACAAGCACGTCAACAAGCTGAAACTGATGAAGTAGATATTCGTCTTCACTCAATTATCTATAAAGTTATTGAAGAAGTTGAAGATGCTATGAAAGGTATGCTTGACCCTGAATACAAAGAAAAAATCATCGGTGAAGCTATCATCCGTGAAACATTTAAAGTATCTAAAGTTGGTACAATCGGTGGATTCATGGTTACAAGTGGTAAGATTACTCGTGATGCTAGCGCACGTGTCATCCGTGACGGTGTTGTTATCTTCGACGGTAAACTTGCTAGTCTTAAACACTTCAAAGATGACGTTAAAGAAATCGGAAACGGCCAAGAAGGTGGTTTGATGATTGAAAACTACAACGATATTAAAGTTGATGACGTTATCGAAGCTTACGTTATGGAAGAAATTAAACGTTAGGGAGTAAGACAGAACCCCAAAAAGCAGGTTCGCCGTCTTACCCCCGCACGGTTGAGTAGGGTTGTAAAAGCTGATTTATCAGCGTATTAGAATCCACTCAACTACTGCGCCAAGTATTGTGGCTGAAGCCACTAATACTTGTACGGCAAGCACTATGGTGCCTTGCCTAAACGTTACACTAGTCTAAAACTTTCAGTATAATCGACTGAAAGTTTTAGACGTCGAAACGCTCCATTTTCTATGAGACTAAAATCTCCAACGAGAATACGGCAAGCACTATAGTATCTTGCCTAAACGTTACAGTTATAAATGAATAAAAGCTAGGCTTGCTTAGCCTAGCTTTTTCAAAAAGATTAGAAAGGAAATGATTATGGCTAATCATCGTGTCGACCGTGTTGGTATGGAAATCAAACGCGAAGTCAATGAAATTTTACACAAAAAAGTTCGTGACCCACGTGTTCAAGATGTGACAATTACTGATGTTCAAATGCTTGGAGACCTTTCAATGGCTAAAGTGTATTACACAATTCACTCTGAACTTGCATCAGATAATCAAAAAGCACAAATTGGTCTTGAAAAAGCTAAAGGTACAATCAAACGCGAACTTGGTCGCAACTTGACAATGTACAAAATTCCAGATTTGACATTCATTAAAGATGAGTCAATCGAATACGGAAATAAAATTGATCAAATGCTTCGTGATTTGGAAGCTAAAAAATAATTTAAAATCATATATTCAAAAGTGGGCTGCCAATTGGCGGCCCTTTTTGAGTGTGATATAATGAAAGTGGTTTAGCGAGGAATATTGAGAAGATGAAAATTACGGTTTATTTGGGTTCTAGTTTTGGAAAGGACCCTATTTATAAGAAAGCAATTGTTGAGTTAGGTCATTGGTTAGTAAAAGAGCACCATCAATTAGTCTACGGTGGTAGTAAAGATGGCTTAATGGGAGTTCTGGCGGATACTGTTTTAGCAGATGGAGGTGAGGCATATGGCATCATCCCTCTTGATTTTAAAAAACGTGAAAAAGCCCATCTTCATTTAACAGAACTGACTCTGGTAGCGGATATGGATGAGCGTAAGCGACTTTTAATGGAAAATGGCGACGTTTTCTTAGCTTTTCCAGGCGGTCCTGGGACATTAGAGGAAATTATTCAGGCTTTTTCATGGGCCCGTATTGGTCTTCACCATAAGCCTTGTATTTTTCTTAATATAAATGGTTACTACAATCCTTTAAAAGAGTTTTTTGATCAAATGGTGGCGACAGGATTTTTAAATCAATCTGATTGTGATAAGGCTATTTTTGTTAATGATTTACAAGAATTATCAGCGTTTATGGTTGCCTATCGGAAAGAAAAGTAGGTGATAAGTCGATGGATATCAGAGAGCTTTTTTCACAAGACGATGATTTGATGACGATTTTTAGAATAATAGAGCAGCTTGATTTAAAGGATTCGTGGCTAGCTGCGGGTACGTTACGTAATTATATCTGGAATGTTCTATCAGGAAAACCTGGATTATCAGATACCAGTGATCTTGATGTCGTCTTCTATGATCCAGAAGTTACTTACGAAGAAACATTAGCGCTACAAAATCAGCTTCAGTTACGTTATCCGAATTATCAATGGGAAGTCAAAAATCAAGTGTTAATGCATATTCATAGTCCGCACACTAAGCCATATCAAAGTGCGACCGATGCCATTAGCAAATACCCAGAGCGTTGTACGGCAATTGCAGCGCGACTTAAAGATGAGCATTTGGAAGTTTTTTTACCTTATGGGGCTGCTGATATTTTTGATTTTGTTGTGCAACCAACCCCACATTTTTTAGCTGACTCAGAACGTATGGAGGTTTATCATAAACGACAACAAAAGAAAAATTGGCAAAAGAAATGGCCACGTTTGCAAATTATGGATGAAAGAATTAGAATGTGAAGTGTAAAGTCTCTTAATTACTCATAGACTCAGTGCCTTTGGGTATTGTTAAAAAAGCTCGAAATAGTTTGTTTCGAGTTTTTTTAGTAGTTATAGTTGACAAATGTAGACTATAGAAATATAATTAATTTACAAATGTAAACTAAATGATTTTTTTAGAAAGGAATGCTATGTCAATTTCAAAATCGGAGTGGGAAATCATGCGAGTGATTTGGACTAAAGAAGAGGCAACTAGTGGGCAGATTCTTGAGATTTTAGGAAATAAAAATGACTGGACAGCTTCAACGGTTAAAACTTTTTTAAAGCGCTTAGTCGATAAAGGTTATCTGGTAAGAACAAGGTCTGGTAAGTCTTATCTTTATTCAAGTACTCTCACTGAACAAGATGCTATGAACCAACAGGTTGATGACTTATTTGATAAATTTTGTCAGCGTAAGCACACAATGATTCTTAAGCATCTACTCAAAGAAACTCCCATGACCTTAACTGACATCGCTGATTTGCAAGCTCTGCTATTAGCCAAAAAAGAAGAAGCTTTGGATGAAGTGCCTTGTAATTGTATTCCTGGACAATGTCGTTGTAAAGAACATGTTGGTCTTTAATGGTTGATTTGTGATATTTTGACAGAAAGGTGTCTTATGGAAAAAGAAGAAGTCTTTGTCATTGATGGCATGACCTGTGCGGCCTGTGCTTTAACTGTCGAAAATGCTGTCAATAAAATAGATCATGTCGATTCGGCTGTTGTCAATCTAACAACAGAGAAAATGATTGTCCGCTACAATCCTGATTTAGTCAGTGAGGCAGAAATTGAAAAAGCGGTGGTTGACGCTGGTTATGGCGCTTGTGTCTTTGACCCGACAACAGCTAAAAGTCAATCAGAACGTCAAAGTGAAGCCACTCATAACATGTGGCACAAATTTTTATGGTCTGCTTTATTTGCTGTTCCTTTGCTTTATCTTTCAATGGGAAGTATGATGGGACTCTGGGTTCCACAAATCGTTAGCTTGTCAGTTCATCCGTTGGCTTATGCGCTGGTTCAGCTAGCTTTGACTTTACCCGTCATGTATTTTGGGCGTCGCTTTTATGTTAATGGTTTTCGTGCTTTAGCTAAAGCTCATCCCAATATGGATTCCTTGGTTGCTTTAGCGACAAGTGCTGCCTTTTTATACAGTCTTTACAGCACTTACCACATCGCCTTAGGGCATGTACACCACGCGCATATGCTTTACTTTGAATCAGTTGCGGTGATTTTAACTTTGATTACTTTGGGAAAATACTTTGAAACTCTTTCAAAAGGACGTACTTCAGATGCTATTCAAAAGTTATTAACGCTGTCAGCCAAAGAAGCAACAGTTATTCGTGGTGGTATTGAGCAAACTGTACCAATTGATCAAGTACTTGTTGGTGACTTTATCTTGGTTAAACCAGGTGAAAAAATTCCTGTTGATGGCATTGTGGTTTCAGGACATTCAGCCATCGATGAATCGATGCTAACTGGTGAGAGTATTCCTGTTGAAAAAAATGCTGATGATAAGGTCTTTGGTGCTTCTATTAATGGACAAGGTTCGCTAACTATTCGAGCTGAAAAAGTCGGTGACGAAACGCTTTTAGCACAGATTGTTAAATTGGTAGAAGATGCTCAACAAACTAAAGCACCTATCGCCAAGATTGCTGATAGGGTTGCTGGGGTCTTTGTGCCAGCAGTTATGACTATTGCTTTGGTCACTTTCTTATTCTGGTATTTTGCCAAGGGTGAAAGTTTCGTCTTTGCCCTTCAAGTCGCTATCGCCGTTTTGGTGATTGCTTGTCCATGTGCTCTTGGACTTGCCACACCAACAGCCATCATGGTCGGAACTGGTCGAGGCGCTGAAAATGGGATTCTTTACAAACGTGGTGATGTCCTTGAAAATGCTCATCACATTGATACTATGGTCTTTGATAAGACAGGAACCATCACGCAAGGAAAACCACAAGTTGTTGATATTATTGCCTATCACGGTGACGAAAGTAAGCTACTTGGCCAGGTTGCATCTATTGAAAAATATTCAGAACACCCACTTAGTCAGGCAATCGTAGAAAAAGCTGCCGCTGCTAAGTTATCTTTGACAGAAGTTGAAGAGTTTACTTCACTAACAGGACTTGGACTTCAAGCTAGCGTTAATGGTCAGACGATTTCGGTTGGTAATCGCAGACTAATGGAAAATCACCATGTTGATTTAAGTAGAAGTGAAGAAGCAGTACTAGCTGCGACTCAAAAAGGCCAAACACCAATTTATGTTTCGGCTAATCAGCAGCTTCTGGGTGTGATTACAGTGGCAGATTTATTAAAAGCAGATAGCAAAGAGACTGTTGCTAAATTACAAGAACAAGGCATTGATGTTGTCATGTTAACAGGTGATAATAGTAAAACTGCGCAAGCAATAGCTAATCAAGCGGGAATTAAGACCGTCATTAGCGAAGTTTTACCAGACCAAAAATCACAAGCCATCAAAGATTTGCAAAGTCAAGGGAAAATGGTTGCTATGGTTGGAGATGGGATTAATGATGCGCCGGCTCTGGCTAGTTCAGATATCGGGATTGCAGTAGGAACTGGAACGGATATTGCTATCGAGTCAGCTGATATTATTCTGATGAAACCGAAAATTTCGGATGTTCTTAAAGCTTTGAGTATCAGTCGTTTAACTATTAAAGTGGTTAAAGAAAATCTTTTCTGGGCTTTCATTTATAATATCTTGGCGATTCCAATTGCTATGGGAGTCTTGTATCTCTTTGGAGGACCGTTACTTAATCCGATGATAGCGGGTCTTGCCATGGGATTTAGCTCAGTTTCAGTCGTTTTAAATGCACTTCGCTTAAAATATATAAAAATAGATTAATGCTTAAAAAAGGAGTTTCACATGGAAAAAACATATGAAGTTACTGGCATGAAATGCCAAGGATGTGTCACAAAAGTGACTGAAAAATTATCAGCTGTTCCTGGCGTGAAAGCAGTTAATGTTGATTTAGAGAAAAAACAAGCCACTATCACAGGACGTCCATTTAAGTTCTTTTTAAAACGTGCGCTTAAAGGAACAAAATTTAGCCTCGGAAAAGAAATTAAGTAAAATTTAGAAAAACAGAGCTTGCTCTGTTTTTTTACTTCTTTAAAAATGATAAACTAGTCTAGTAAGAAAAAATATAGTTTGGAATCAAAATGACGATGAATGTTTGGGATTTATTGAGTATCATTGGTTCTATTGCTTTTGCTTTGTCTGGAGCAATTGTAGCAATGGAAGAAGATTTTGATATACTTGGGATTTTTATCCTAGGGTTTGTGACTGCTTTTGGCGGTGGGGCGATTCGTAATCTTTTAATTGGTTTGCCTATCAGTGCCCTCTGGTCACAAAGTCAGTGCTTTTATTTTGCTCTAGCGGCCATGTTGTTTATCATGATATTTCCAAATATCATTACGCATAAAGGTTGGAGAAAAGCTGAAGTCTTAACGGATGCTATCGGATTAGCAGCTTTTAGTGTTCAAGGGGCTATGTACGCTGTTAAATTACATCAACCTTTAAGTGCAGTGATTGTAGCAGCTGTTTTAACAGGTGCCGGTGGCGGTATCGTTCGAGATATTTTAGCAGGTCGGAAACCAAGTGTCCTTAGAAGTGAAGTATATGCTGGTTGGGCAATTTTAGCAGCGCTAGCCATTTATTTTAAAATCGTTCATAATGATCCTGGCTATTATTTATTAGTTGTAATTCTGACAATCTTACGTATGATAGGCTACTGGCGTCAGTGGCATTTGCCAAAAATTAAACGGAAGGTCTCTAAAAATGATTAAATTAATTGCAATCGATTTAGATGGAACATTACTAAATTCAGATAAAAAAATTCCTGAAGAAAATATTAAAGCAATCCAAAAAGCAGCACAAGCTGGTGTTAAAATCGTTCTTTGTACAGGACGTCCAAAATCAGGAATTCTTCCCTATTTTGAAAAATTAGGACTGACTGATGAAGAGTACATCATTATGAACAATGGTTGTACGATTTACAATACAAGAAATTGGGAATTGGTTAGTTATGCTCAAGTGTCAAATGACGAATTAGATAAGCTTAATCATGCTATTTCAGAATATCCAGATGTTTGCTTAACGTTGACAGGTGAAAAACATTATTACGCTGTTGGAAACGAAGTCCCAGAATTAGTTCAATACGATGCAGGGCTTGTTTTTGATACAGCAATTGCAGCTAGTCTAGAAGAAATGAAAGCAACATCAGAAGTAATTTTCCAAGCTATGTACATGGCGAGAGCCCCTCAACTAGATCCTTTCCAAGAAGCTAAAGAAGAAGCTTTAGCAAAAGAATTTAGTGTGGTTCGTAGTCAAGAATATATCTTTGAAGCTATGCCAAAAGGCTACACGAAAGCAACTGCTTTAAAAGCTTTATCAGAAAAACTTGGCTTTTCTCCATCTGAAGTCATGGCACTTGGTGATGCAGCAAATGATTTAGAAATGCTAGAATTTGCAGACCACAGTGTCGCTATGGGAAATGCGACAGATGAAGTGAAAGCTATTTGTCGCTATGAAACAACAACTAACGACCAAGCGGGTGTTGCTCAAGCTATCTATGACTACGTTTTAAAATAATAACTAAGAAAATAAAAAAGACCGCCCAAGTTTAACTTGGGCGGTCTTATCTTCTTATAAGAAAAGCGGTAAACCGATTGCGGCAACTTCCTCTGCTGGGATACGCATATCATCAGCTACCCAGTTAGAGATTACTGAGATAATGGCGTTGCTCCAGAACGAATTGGTGTAGCGGGAATCGTGTTTTTTCTTGAACCTTTGATAAGCTTTTAGACGTTTAGAGACAATGCTCGTCAAAAGTTTTTCTAGGTGTTGCTCAAAAATCGTGCAAAGAACTTGCGCTTCTTTTTTAGCTTCGGTCAATATGAAAAGCCAAGCTTGGGAGAGCTGACTTTTCAAATCGAATTCTTTGAGACCACGAAAAATACGACGAACGATTTGGGTTAGAATAGACTCTAAAATAGCTTCTTTAGATTTGTAATTACGATAGAATGCGTTGCGTGAGACACCTGCTTTAGCAACGAGTTCAGAGATAGTAATTTGGCTCAAGGTTTTCTTTTCAAGAAGGAGCAAAAGTGCCGTTTCTAAAGCCTCACGAGTGAGTTTTCGAGATTCTTTATTAGAAACTTGCAGATTTTGCAAGGACTTTTTTGAAATTGTCTTTTCCGTCATGACAAAAACCTCTTACTTGTGACATCTGATTGTTTTTAATACTAAGATAAAGGCATTAATGATATAATTTTAGGTGAAAATACTTTGTTTGTCAAATAAATTTTAAATTCAAATGGATTGGAGGAAATAGCTATGACTTGGAAAATCGTTACAGATTCTGGATGCGACCTTCGCCGTATTGAAGGGCTTGCAGAACACACAGAATTTCAAAATGTACCATTGACGATTCAAATTGGTTCAGAACTTTTTGTGGATGATGAAGGATTAGATGTTGCTGATATGATGACAACGATGTACGCAAGTCCAGTTTCATCAAAATCAAGCTGTCCTAGTCCAGATGCCTTTTTACAAGCTTACCAAGGTGCTGAAAATGTTATTGCTATTACCATTACAGGTAATCTTTCAGGAAGTCACAATAGTGCACAAGTTGCAAAACACATGCTCTTAGAGGAACACCCAAATGTGAATGTTCACGTGATTGATTCTCTTTCAGCAGGTGGCGAAATCGATTTGATTGTTCTTGAGTTGAATCGCTTGATTGCGCAAGGATTAAGCTTTGATGAAGTGGTTGAAGCTATCACAGCTTATCAAGAAAAGACAAAATTATTGTTTGTTTTAGCACGTGTGGATAACCTTGTTAAAAATGGTCGCTTGAACAAATTAGTCGGAAAAGTTGTTGGACTTTTGAACATTCGCATGGTTGGTAAAGCAAGTAACGAAGGAAAATTGGAACTTCTTCACAAGGCACGTGGCCAGAAAAAAGCTGTTCAAGCAACAGTTGATGAGATGTTCAAAGAAGGTTACCAAGGCGGAAAAGTGATTATTACGCATGCTAACAATGAAAAAGCTTGTCAACAATTGAGCGATAAAATCAAAGAAAAATACCCTCAGGCTGATGTTACCTTTGTACCAGCATCAGGTCTTTGCAGTTTTTATGGTGAAGATGGTGGTATCTTATTGGGGTACGAAACAGTGTAAGTTAAAAAAGCTAGGACAATGTCCTAGTTTTTTTAGTAAAAGAACTGTATTTTATGATGGCAATTAAAGTAGTAATAGTAATAACAATATCCATAAATAATGCTGGATAAGCTTTGATAGTAAAGTCATAAAATGACCAGAGCAACATATTTTCAACAGTGACCCAACGAAGCCATTGCACCTTATTAGTAGCAAAAGAAATAATAGTATAAGACACAGATGAAATTAGGGGAAGCAAACCAATTAATCCTAGATTATTGAAATACGTTCCAGCAGAAACCTGTATAATCACCAAAATAATGGTTGTGTAGATAGAATCCCATTTTTTAATCATAAGTGTGTTACGAATAATGGATACGCTGATAGAAATCGCACCAGTGTAGCCACCAAGTAAAAAATTAGCAATCATCGTGAAGAAATAATCCGATAATTGCCAAGTTAACATACTTTTTTTGGTTTTAGCAAATGATGATGTTGCTAAACAAGTTGCTCCAATCGCAGAAAAGATAAGTCCGATTGTCATCGATTAATAACTGTATGAGTTGTAATTGCCATTAGTTACAGTTGTTGAATCGGTAGTATTGTCAGTTGAGTTTGTTGTATTCAAAGAAGTTGTTGTATCGACACTTGAAATTGCGTTAGAAACAGCATCAAGTCGAGCTTGTAGTTGATTTTTTTTATCTTGATTAGTTACAGCGTCAATAGCAGCTTGTGCAGCACTAACATTGTCACTTGTTTGTTCAGATTCGGCAGTAGCAACAGCATTTTCTGCATTGCTTTGATTGGTAACCTCTGCTGAAACAGCGTCTAATTGAGATTGTAAATCTGTCTTTTTAGCTTCATCAGAAATTTTATTAATAGCAGCTTGTGCGTTAGTCACAGCATCTGCTGAAGGATTAGCTTTAGCTTGATCCAACAATGATTGGGCATTAGCTTCTAAATCAGCTTCACTTGATGATGACGAAGATGTAGCAGAAGTTCGTGGTTCTGAACTTGAAGTACTCGTATGCGTATTACCAAAGAAAAGATAAATACCACCTGCAAAGGCAATTAAAATAATACTTAGAATAAAATAAGTAACTTCACTTCTTGATGTTTTCATAAAAGCTCCTTTTATAAAAAAATTAAATATGATGTGATAAAAAAACGATATTACAAGTCTGGTAAATAAACAGATTTAGTAGTGTTACGTGATAAGCACGATATCTCTAACTATTATAACATATAAATGGGAGCACATTAGTTTTTTTCTAAAAAGCTCCATTATTTTTAGCTTTTTTTATCATTTTTATTTGGAAATGCTGCTTTAGCATGAAGAAAAATCCCCTTTCTTAAAAGATTGGTATTATTCAGTTAGTTATCATTTTAGAAAAAAGCTTAAAAAATACTTGTTTGTTTTCTGCGAATACATTAAAATGGAGGTATCGGGGTTTTTTTCCGAGAAAATTATGATATTGAGGATAAGACTGTGTCAGTAAATTGGCAAGAAATTGCTTTTGGTTTTTTTGGAGGTCTAGGACTCTTTCTCTTTAGTATTAAATACATGGGAGACGGTCTTCAACAGGCTGCGGGAGATAGACTTCGTTTTTATATCGACAAATATACGAGTAATCCTTTCTTAGGAATTCTTGTTGGTTTAGCCATGTCAGCCCTAATCCAATCAAGTTCAGGGGTAACAGTTATTACTGTTGGACTGGTGTCAGCGGGACTTTTAACCTTAAGACAAGCGATTGGTATTGTCATGGGAGCCAATATTGGGACGACTGTAACGTCCTTTCTGATTGGTTTTAATTTGGGTGACTATGCACTTCCAATGATCTTTCTTGGTGCCGCTTTGCTATTTTTTACGTCAAATCGACGTTTGAATAATATCGGGCGTATCATCTTTGGTGTAGGAGGAATTTTCTTTTCACTAAACATTATGGGTGATGCTATGGAACCGCTGAAATCTGTTTCAGCCTTTCAAGATTATTTAGCAACCTTGGGTGACAAACCAATTATGGGGGTTTTGATTGGGACTGGCTTGACTATGCTTATCCAATCATCAGCAGCAATCATCGGTATTTTACAAGGATTGTATGCTGGTCATTTACTTGATCTTCAAGGGTCAATTCCAATCCTTTTGGGAAGTAATATCGGTACTTGTATCACAGCCGTGCTTGCAGCGATTGGTTCTAACATCGCAGCAAAACGAGTGGCTGGGGCTCACGTTCTTTTCAACGTTGTCGGAACAGTGCTCTTTATGGTTTTATTGGTGCCATTTACTAGCTTAATGCAGTGGATGGAAGTTCATTTCAATTTAACACCAGCCATGACAGTTGCTTTTGCACATGGTACTTTTAATATTACAAATACCATTTTGCTCTTCCCATTTATCGGAACTTTGGCATTTGTTGTGACAAAATTAATTCCTGGTGAAGATGAAGCTGTTAAATACAAAGCTGTTTACCTTGATAAGATTATTTTAAAACAAGCGCCAGCTATTGCCCTTGGTAACGCTAAAAAGCAATTGATTCACTTGGGTGCTTTTGCAACGCAAGCTTTTGAAGCAGCATTCTTATTTGTTGAAACATGCAATGAAAAATATGCTGATAAAACGCAAAAATTTGAGGATACAATTAATAATGTCGATGAAGAATTGACAAAATACTTAATTGATCTTTCAAGTGAACAATTGAATCAACACGAAAGTGAAATTTTATCAAGTATTTTAGATTCATCACGTGATTTAGAACGCATTGGAGATCACAGTATTAGCCTAGTTCACTTGATGGAACATAATATTTCAAAAGATATTACCTTCTCACAATCAGCTGTTCAAGAAATCGATAAACTTTATCATGAAACACATCGTATGATTTTGGATTCATTGAAAGTTATCATTGATAATGACCTAGAATTGGCAGGAGAGTTGGTGGAACGTCATAAAGAAATTGCGCATTTGGAACGTCGCATTCGCAAAAATCACATTAAACGTATGAACAATGGCGAATGTACACCGCTTGCAGGGGTTAACTTTATCGACTTAATCACACCATGTACACGTATCACTGACCATGCTTTGAACTTGGTTGAAAAAGTACTTGAAAATCAAATTTAATAATAAATCGAACATCTTTGAGGCAGTGATGCTTCAAGGGTGTTTTTTTTTGGATAAAGACCAATATAAAATTGGTCTAATTTTGGTATATACCATTTACAAAAAAGCGCTTTTATTTTATAATATAAACATGGAGGCGATTCAAATGACAAAATATATTAAAGCAGATGAATTTTACTATCCTTACCATGTTAAAGGGGCAGGCTACTTGGCTATCGAAGGAAATGATTTCGGTGAATGGCAAGAAGAAGCACCGCATGGCGCAGAAATTATAGATTATACAGGTTTTAGTGTGGCACCTGGCTTAGTAGACACACACATTCATGGTTTTGCTGGTGTTGATGTCATGGATAATAATCAAGAAGCTTTCGAAACGATGAGTAAAGCACTTTTAGGAGCTGGAGTGACAAGCTTCTTGCCAACTGCCCTGACAGCATCTTTTGAAACACTTGATGATATTTGTCGTACGGTAGCTGATTTTGCAGGTCAAGAAAGTGGAGCACGTATTCAAGGATTGTTCTTTGAGGGACCATATTTCACAGAGAAATATAAAGGGGCTCAAAATCCATCTTACATGCGAAATCCATCTATAGCTGAACTAGATCAATGGCTTGAAAGTTCAAAAGGACTATTGAAAAAGATAGCTTTAGCACCTGAACGTGATGAGGTAGAAGACTTTATCAATTATGCAAATAGTAAAGATGTTATCGTTGCTCTAGGGCATTCAGATGCGACTTATGAACAAGCAGTTCAAGCCGTTGAAGCAGGTGCTTCTGTCTGGGTTCATGCCTATAATGGCATGCGTGGACTTAATCATCGTGAACCAGGTATGGTTGGTGCGATTTATGAGCTGCCAAATACTTATGCTGAATTAATTTGTGATGGACATCATGTGCATCCATCAGCTTGTGATATTTTGATGCATCAAAAAGACCACGAACATGTGGTTTTGATCACTGACTGCATGAGTGCTGGTGGTCTTGAAGATGGTGACTATATGCTGGGTGAATATCCGGTTACTGTTGAAAAAGGAACAGCACGCCTAAAATCAAATGGAGCACTTGCTGGGTCTATCCTTCAACTGAAAGATGCTGTTAAAAATGTTGTGAATTGGGGAATTGCTTCAAAAGCACAAGCTATTGGCATGGCGAGTCTTGCAGCAGCTATTTCGGTTGGTATTGACGATAAATGTGGTCAGATTAAAAAAGGACACAAAGCTGATTTTATCATTTTGGATAAAGATCTTGATCTTCGAGCAACATACCTTGGTGGACAGGAAGTCTGGAATGCGTAGAAAATAAGAAGAAGTTGACTTTACTAGCTTTTAGTAAAATCAGCTTCTTTTGTTATCCACTAGACACTCAATTACATTTGTGCTAAAATAGCTGGTAAAGAGAGAAAGCCTCATGGTGTTTCTTAGCGAGTCCGAGGTGGTGGAAGTCGGATGGAACTGAAGTGAGTCGCTGGCGCTTTCGCTTAGCAATGCTAAGTTAAAATCAGATAAATGAAGTAATAAAATAGGGTGGAACCGCGTTTTAACGCCCCTTATGAGGTATCATATGGGTGTTTTGGCGGTTCTTTTATTATGGAAAAACGCTTATTCACCGTAGGTGCTTCGCAAATTAAGTTACTAAAACAAGGAGTAGATGTATGTCTAAAAAATTGACTTTCCAAGAAATTATTTTGACTTTGCAACAATTTTGGAACGACCAAGGTTGTATGTTAATGCAAGCTTACGATAATGAAAAAGGTGCTGGTACAATGAGCCCTTACACATTCCTTCGTGCCATCGGTCCAGAACCATGGAATGCAGCTTATGTAGAACCATCACGTCGTCCTGCAGATGGTCGTTACGGTGAAAACCCTAACCGTCTTTACCAACACCACCAATTCCAAGTGGTTATGAAACCATCTCCATCAAACATTCAAGAACTTTACCTTGAGTCATTGGAACGTTTGGGAATCAACACTTTGGAACACGATATTCGTTTCGTTGAAGATAACTGGGAAAACCCATCAACTGGTTCAGCTGGTCTTGGATGGGAAGTTTGGCTTGACGGTATGGAAATCACTCAATTTACTTACTTCCAACAAGTTGGTGGTTTGCAAACTGGTCCTGTAACTTCAGAAGTTACTTACGGTCTTGAACGTTTGGCATCATACATCCAAGAAGTGGATTCAGTTTATGATATCGAATGGGCTCCAGGTGTAAAATACGGTGAAATCTTCCTTCAACCAGAATTTGAACACTCAAAATACTCATTTGAAATTTCTAACCAAGACATGCTTCTTGAAAACTTTGAAAAATTTGAAACAGAAGCAAAACGTTGCTTGGAAGAAAACTTGGTTCACCCAGCGTATGACTACGTTTTGAAATGTTCACACACATTTAACTTGCTTGATGCGCGTGGTGCTGTTTCTGTAACAGAACGTGCAGGTTACATCGCTCGTATCCGTAACTTGGCTCGTGTCGTTGCTAAAACATTTGTGGCTGAACGTAAACGTCTTGGTTACCCATTGCTTGATGAAGCAACACGTGAAAAACTTTTGAAGGAGGATGCTGAATAATGGCTAAAAATTTACTTGTAGAACTTGGTTTAGAAGAATTACCAGCTTACGTGGTTACTCCAAGTGAAAAACAACTTGGCGACCGCATGGCAGCATTTTTGAAAGAAAAACGTTTGGCATTTGAAAGCATTCAAACTTTCTCAACTCCACGTCGTTTGGCTGTACGTGTGATTGGTCTTGCTGATGCACAAACTGATTTGATAGAAGACTTTAAAGGTCCTTCTAAGAAAATCGCCTTGGACGCTGATGGCAACTTTACAAAAGCTGCACAAGGTTTTGTTCGTGGTAAAGGTTTGACAACTGATGACATTGAATTCCGTGAAGTTAAAGGCGAAGAATATGTCTATGTTACAAAACACGAGGCAGGAAAAGCTGCTAAAGAAGTACTTGTTGACATTCCAGAAATCTTATCAGCAATGACTTTCCCAGTAAACATGCATTGGGCAAATAATACATTTGAATACATCCGTCCTGTTCACACATTGACAGTTCTTCTTGACGACGAAGCTTTAGACCTTGATTTCTTGGATATTCATTCAGGTCGTGTGAGTCGTGGTCACCGTTTCCTTGGTCACGAAACAGAAATCGCTAACGCTGATTCATATGAAGAAGATTTGCGCAAAGTCTTTGTTATCGCTGATGCTAAAGAACGTCAAGACATGATTGTTAACCAAATCAAAGATATTGAAAAAGCACAAAATGTTCAAGTCGAAATTGACGATGAATTGCTTAATGAAGTTCTTAACTTGGTTGAATACCCAACTGCCTTTATGGGAAGCTTCGATACTAAATATCTTGAAGTTCCAGAAGAAGTTCTTGTGACATCAATGAAAAACCACCAACGTTACTTTGTTGTCCGCGATCAAGATGGTAAATTGATGCCAAACTTCATTTCAGTTCGTAACGGTAACGCTGAACACATCGAAAATGTTATCAAAGGTAACGAAAAAGTGCTTGTGGCTCGTTTGGAAGATGGTGAATTCTTCTGGCGTGAAGACCAAAAACTTAAAATCGCTGATCTTGTTGCAAAACTTGATAACGTTACATTCCACGAAAAAATCGGTTCACTTTCTGAACACATGAACCGTAGCAAAGTCATTGCTGCTTACCTTGCTGAAAAAGCTGGTGCTTCTGCAGAAGAAAGCAAAGCACTTGCACGCGCTGCTGAAATCTACAAATTCGACCTATTAACAGGTATGGTTGGTGAATTTGACGAATTGCAAGGTATCATGGGTGAAAAATATGCCCTTCTTGCTGGTGAAGATGCCGCAGTAGCAACAGCTATTCGCGAACACTATCTTCCAAACTCAGCTGATGGTGACCTTCCAGAAACTAAAGTTGGTGCACTTTTGGCACTTGCTGATAAATTGGATACAATCCTATCATTCTTCTCAGTTGGCTTGATTCCATCAGGTTCAAACGACCCATACGCTCTTCGTCGTGCGACAGCTGGTGTGGTTCGTATCATGGATGCCTTTGGTTTGAAAATTCCAATGGATGAATTGGTTGACAACCTTTACGCTTTGGAATTTGATAGCTTAACATACGAACACAAAGCAGAAGTGATGGACTTCATTCGTGCACGTGTTGAAAAAATGATGAACAAATCAGTTTCTAAAGACATTAAAGAAGCTGTTCTTGCTGGTTCAAACTTTGTTGTTGCTGAAATGCTCGAAGCAGCTGATGCTCTTGTTGAAGCAAGCAAAGCAGAAGGTTATAAAGCAGCAGTTGAAAGTCTTTCACGTGTCTTCAATCTTGCTGAAAAAGCAGCAGCTGATGTGGCTGTAGATGCAAGCTTGTTTGAAAATGATGAAGAAAAAGCATTGGCACAAGCTGCATCAGAATTGAACTTGTCAGGTAATGCTAGCGATAAATTGGCTCAATTGTTTGCATTGAGCTCAGTTATCGACAAATTCTTTGACAATACTATGGTAATGGTAGATAATGAAGCTGTTAAAAACAATCGTTTGGCTATCCTTGCTGAATTGACAGCAAAAGCTAGCAGCGTAGCAGCATTTAACAAATTGAATACCAAATAAGCTTAAGAAATCTACTCTTTGAGTAGATTTCTGACTTATATCGGACTTCTGAATTTTAGAGGTTTTGGTAAATTATAGAAAGGAATAGCGTACGAAACAGTTGTTTTGTATGTTAGGTGAGTCTTACTCATGAATGAAAAAAAGATTCAACGTATTAATGAACTTGCGCGTAAGAAAAAAACAGTTGGTTTGACTGGTCCAGAAAAAGTCGAACAAGCTAAACTTCGCAAAGAGTATATTGAAGGTTACCGTCATTCACTTCTTCACCACATTGCAGGTATTAAGATTGTCGATGAAGATGGAAATGATGTGACACCAGAAAAACTTCGTCAATTGCAACGTGAACGTGGTTTGCATGGCAGAAGCCTTGACGACCCAAATTCGTAAGAATATTTACAGCTCAGCCATTATGGTTGAGCTTTTTTAGAAAATGTTTACAAAAATCCAAATAATAATTTAATTTAAAAAGTCAAGTATTTTATGTTATAATAGAATCCGAACAATAATACTTTAAGTCCTTAAAAACAGAAAGGTTTCACTCATGACATTTGATGCTATTGATCAGTTGGCAGTCAATACTGTCCGTACGCTCTCAATTGATGCCATTCAGGCTGCTAATTCAGGTCACCCAGGCCTTCCAATGGGAGCTGCACCTATGGCTTATGTTCTTTGGAATCATGTAATGAATGTTAATCCGAAGACAAGCCGTTCTTGGTCTAACCGAGATCGTTTTGTATTATCTGCGGGTCACGGTTCTGCCCTTTTATACAGCCTTCTTCACTTATCAGGCTATGATGTAAGCATTGATGATTTGAAGAATTTCCGTCAATGGGCTTCAAAAACACCAGGTCACCCAGAAGTAAACCACACAGATGGTGTTGAAGCAACTACTGGACCTCTTGGACAAGGGATTGCTAACGCTGTTGGTATGGCAATGGCAGAAGCTCACTTGGCAGCTAAATTTAACAAACCAGGTTTTGATATTGTTGACCACTACACATATGCTTTGCATGGTGATGGTTGTTTGATGGAAGGTGTCAGCCAAGAAGCAGCAAGTCTTGCTGGACATCTTAAACTTGGTAAATTGGTTCTTCTTTACGATTCAAACGACATCTCACTCGATGGTCCGACATCAAAAGCTTTCACAGAAGATATTAAAGGTAAATTTGAAGCTTACGGTTGGCAACATATTTTGGTTAAAGATGGTAACGATCTTGAAGCTATTGCAAAAGCAATTGAAGAAGCAAAAGCTGAAACTGAAAAACCATCTATCATCGAAGTCAAAACAATCATCGGTTTCGGTGCTGAAAAACAAGGAACATCTGCAGTCCACGGTGCTCCTCTTGGTGTTGATGGTATTGCCTACGCTAAAAAATCTTACGGTTGGGAATATCCAGAATTTACAGTACCTGAAGAAGTGGCTAAACGCTTCGAAGTTGGTATCAAATTCCGCGGTGAAGCTGCTCAAAATGCATGGGAAACTAAATTCCGTGAATATGAAGCTGCTTATCCAGAATTGGCTGCTGAATACAAAGCAGCATTTGCTAACAAACCAGTTGATGTAAAACTTGAAGACTTCGAACTTGGAACAAGTCTTGCTAGCCGTTCATCAAGTCAACAAGCTATCCAACAAATTTCAGCACAAGTTCCATCATTCTGGGGTGGTTCAGCTGACCTTTCTGCATCAAATAATACAATGGTCAAAGTAGAATCTGACTTCCAACCAGATAACTACCTTGGTCGTAACATTTGGTTTGGTGTACGTGAATTTGCTATGGCAGCAGCAATGAATGGTATTGCTCTTCATGGTGGTACTCGCGTTTACGGTGGTACATTCTTCGTATTCTCAAACTACCTTCTTCCTGCTGTTCGTATGGCTGCTCTTCAACAATTACCAACAGTTTATGTTATGACACACGATTCAATCGCTGTTGGTGAAGATGGTCCAACTCACGAACCAGTTGAACAATTAGCTAGCGTTCGTTCTATGCCTAACCTTAATGTTATTCGTCCAGCAGATGGTAACGAAACAAATGCTGCATGGAAACGTGCTCTTGCTGAAACTGATCGTCCAACAATGCTTATCCTAACTCGTCAAAATCTTCCTGTTCTTGAAGGAACAAAAGAATTGGCAGAAGAAGGATTGAACAAAGGTGCTTACATTATTTCAGAAGCTAAAGGTGATCTTGATGGTATCCTTATCGCTACAGGTTCTGAAGTGAAATTGGCTCTTGATACTCAAGCTGCTTTGGAAGCTAAAGGTGTTCATGTTCGAGTGGTTTCAATGCCAGCTCAAAACATCTTTGATGAACAAGATGCTGCTTATAAAGAAAGCATCCTTCCATCTAACGTTACAAAACGTTTGGCAATTGAAGCTGGTTCAAGCTTTGGTTGGGGCAAATATGTTGGTCTCCAAGGTAAAACTCTTACAATCGATACTTGGGGAGCTTCAGCACCAGGTGCTAAAATCTTTGAAGAATATGGATTCACAGTTGACAACGCTGTTAACCTTTACGAATCATTGTAATCTTTGATTATTTATAGATAGAAGTCCTTGCTTTAGCAAGGGCTTTTTATAATTAGTTGACAAATAAAGTAAGAAAAGGTAATATATTGTAAAACCTTATTTGTGTTATTATGATAGTACAAATAATCTTGGGGGAAGGTGAGATTTAATGGAAGAAAAATGTAGTAAGTTATATTCAGCTATTAAAGTCGCTTATGAAGATATGATTGTCAGACAAGATATAGAACTATCAAAGATTTTACTATCAGCGTCTAATGAAGTTATCAAGAGTAGAGATGCTGGTTTATGTGCTTTGCATTTAAATCGCAAACTAAATCTCTACAGCGCTCATAACGATTTAATTTTGCCGCGTGGTGTTAAGGAATTAAAAAAATTAACTCAACAGTGGGCAAGAGATTATTACGAAAAAAAAGAAGTCTCTAAGTGGATAAAGTCACTTTGAGGAGATTAGGGGGAAAGAAAAAATGATTCGTTTTGAACATGTTTCAAAATTATATGGGGATAAGGAAGCACTTAGTGACCTAAACGTGAGTATTGAAAATGGGGAAATTTTTGGTTTAATTGGTCATAATGGTGCTGGGAAAACAACAACTATTAGTATCTTGACGTCAATTATTGATGCGACATACGGTGAAGTTTACGTGGATGATTTGGCACTTTCTAAACATCGTGATGAAATCAAAAAACGTATTGGTTACGTCCCAGACTCACCTGATTTGTTCTTGAATTTGACAGCTAGCGAATACTGGCATTTTTTGGCTAAAATCTATGGTGTTGCTGATGCGGAAGCTTCTGAACGAATTGATCGTTTGTCGCACTTATTTGATATTGCAGAACATGTCGATGACTTGATAGAAAGCTTCTCACATGGGATGCGTCAAAAAGTGATTTTAATTGGAGCTTTGATTTCGAATCCTGATATCTGGATTTTGGATGAACCATTGACTGGTCTTGATCCTCAAGCTTCTTTTGATTTGAAAGAAATGATGAAAGAACACGCTCGTGGTGGCAATACAGTTTTGTTCTCAACACACGTTTTAGCAGTTGCGGAACAATTGTGTGATCGTATTGGTATCTTAAAAGAAGGTAAATTAATTTTTGTTGGTTCTTTAGAAGAACTAAAAGCTAATCACCCTAACAAAGATTTGGAAACTATTTACCTAGAACTTGCGGGGCGCAAGGTAGAAGAGGGGTGAGCGTATGAACTGGTCAACTGTTTGGGAACTCGTTAAGATTAATATTCTATATTCAAATTCACAAACTGTAACTGCAGTTAAACGTAAGCAAGAAAAGAACCCAAAGAAAAATTTTTCAATGTACAAGAGTGTGATTCGTCAGCAAATTTTCTTGAGTCTTTTCTTTGCGGTGATTTACATTTTTATGTATGTCAACCTAGATTTTAACTACTATCCAGGTTACTTCACTTTTTATACTGCTATCTTTTTTATCATGGCAACTTTAAATGCATTTACCGCCATGTATAGCATTTTTTATGAAAGTGATGATGTTAAGCTTTATGCACATTTACCAATAAAATCAAGTGAACTTTATTTAGCAAAAGTAATCTCAAGTTTTGGAATGGGACTAACTTTTTTGATGCCCATATTATCACTCTTTTTCATAGCTTATTGGCAAATGGCAGGCCTTTTAGTTGCCATTATTGCAACTTTGATTGGATTTGGCATTCTTTTTCTAACGTCAACAGTGCTGTCACTTTATGTCAATAGTTTTGTTGGTAGCTTAATTGCTCGTAGTCACCATCGAAAATTGATTTCAACAGTTTTGATGTCACTTTCTACGATTGGTGCAGTAGGGGCCATTCTTTATATGAATGTCATCAACAGTAGAAATATGGGTGATGTTACAGCAATTACTGATTGCCCAGTTATTCCTTATTTTAGAGGTTTTTATGATCTTGTTAAAGCCCCCTTTAGCTTGGCGACAGTTTTGAATTTTTATTTACCTGTACTTGTTCTTTGCGGCCTAGTGATTGGTCTGGTTAAATGGGCGATGCCAAATTATTACCAAAGTACTTTGTATACTAGACCTAAAGAAGTTAAGGCTAACAAGCAGCCAAAATCTCATTCAGGTAAAATTCCTTCGTTGACAAATATGATGATTCGTCATCATACGTCGACACTTCAAAACGCAACCTTACTCAGTCAGACTTATTTAATGCCTTTGATTTATGTGGTGATTTTCTTAACCCCAATGCTGGTCAATGGATTTTCTTTAGCTAAGGTATCTAACCAGTATTTTGGAATAGCTTTGTTGGTTGGAGCTATTTTGGGAACAACTTGTGCTATGCCAACGACTTTATTAGGTGTTGGGATTTCACTTGAAAAAGAGAATTATAATTTTTTGAGAACTTTGCCGCTTAATTTTAAAGGTTTCCTTATTCAGAAATTCATCGTTTTGGCTTTTCTTCAAGCCTTAGTTCCTGCTTGTGTTTATTTGGTTGTTGGGTTATGGCTTTTACACCTAAGTTTGCCACTGATGTTAGCCTTCTTGCTGGGATTGTGCGCTATGATTGCTATTCAAGGACAAGTCATGTATTGGCGTGACTATAAGCATCTCAATCTGCTTTGGCAAGATGTGACACAACTCTTTAATCGCAATTCTGGTCAGTGGCTTGCCTTCGCTATTATGATGTTAGCTTATCTTCTTGGTGGAGGACTTGCACTAGGCTTAGTGATTCTTGGTAATGCAATTCATCAGGTACAACTTATTAATATGACCGTGGCAATTGTTTTAATCATTTTAGCAATTATCAGTCAAGTGCTGATTAGCCACAATTTTTGGAAGAAAATCTCACACTAATTTCTAAAATCTCCTGAAATTAGGATGAGAATTAAAACTGACTAAATAGTTAGATAAAACCTTATAAAAACAGTTCCTAGGACTGTTTTTTTAGTGTATAATAAGCGTATGAAACGAAATTTTGAATCAGTACAACGAATTGTTATAAAAATTGGGACAAGTTCTCTTGTCATGCCAAATGGCAAAATTAACCTTGAAAAAATTGATCAGCTAGCCTTTGTTATTTCTAGCTTAATGAATAAAGGAAAAGAAGTTGTTTTGGTATCATCTGGTGCCATGGGATTTGGTCTTAATGTCTTGAATATGGACAAACGTCCAACTGAGATTGCACGTCAACAGGCGGTGTCAAGTGTTGGACAGGTTGCTATGATGAGCCTCTACTCACAAATCTTTTCACATTATCAAACAGAAGTCAGTCAGCTTTTGATTACACGTGATGTTATCGAATATCCAGAAAGTTTGACAAACTTCACCAACGCTTTTGAAACTCTTCTTTCAATGGGAATTGTTCCAATCGTTAATGAAAATGATGCTATCAGCGTTGATGAAATGGATCACGCAACAAAATTTGGTGATAATGACCGACTTTCTGCCATCGTTGCTAAAGTGACAAAAGCAGATTTGCTAATCATGTTATCAGATATTGATGGTCTTTATGATAAGAATCCAAATGTTTATGAAGATGCTAAACTTCGTGAACATGTTACTGAAATTACTGATGAAATTATTAAGTCAGCTGGCGGTGCCGGTAGTAAATTTGGTACTGGTGGCATGCTTAGCAAGATTAAGAGTGCTCAAATGATTTTTGATAATAACAGTCAGATGATTTTAATGAATGGTGCAAATCCACGTGATATTTTACGTGCTCTTGAAGGTGCTAATATCGGAACATGGTTTTCACAGTCTAAGTAATAAAGGAGGCTTGAAATGAGCTATATTGATGAACTAGGTAAAAATGCAAAAACAGCTTCTCAAAGTTTGGTAAAGCTTGGGACAGCAGAGAAAAATAAAATCTTGGCTCAAGTAGCGGACGCTTTGCTTGCTGAAACAGATTTTATCTTGCAAGAAAATGCACGTGATGTGGCAAAAGCGCAAGAAAATGGCATTTCACCAGTTATGGTGGATCGCTTGCGCCTAGATGCTGGCCGCATTGAAGGTATTGTCGAAGGTGTTCGTCAAGTAGCTGATCTTCAAGACCCAATTGGACAAGTTGTTCGTGGCTATACGAATCTAGATGGCTTAAAAATTGTTCAAAAACGTGTGCCATTAGGTGTCATTGCTATGATTTTTGAAAGTCGTCCAAATGTCTCTGTCGATGCTTTTAGCCTTGCTTTCAAAACAAGTAATGCCATTATTTTACGTGGTGGTCGTGATGCCATTCATTCAAATACTGCTCTTGTAACAGTTATCAGAAAAGCTCTAGCTGAGGAAGGAATTGACCAAAATGTGGTTCAATTAGTCGAAGATACTAGCCACGCTGTTGCTGAAGAGTTGATGCAAGCTGTCGATTATGTTGATGTTTTGATTCCACGCGGTGGTGCTCGCTTGATTCAAACAGTTAAGGAAAAATCTAAAGTTCCTGTTATTGAAACAGGTGTCGGAAATGTTCACATTTATGTTGATGATTCAGCAGATCTTGATATGGCAACTAAGATTGTAATCAATGCTAAAACACAACGTCCAAGTGTTTGTAATGCAGCAGAAAGTTTGCTAGTGCATAAAGATGTCGCAGGAATTTTCTTACCACAATTAGAAGAAGCGATTAATAAGGTTCATGCGGTTGAGTTCCGAGCTGATGAGAGAGCACTAGCCATTTTCAAAAATGCAGTAGCTGCAACGGTAGATGATTACGCAACTGAGTTTTTAGATTACGTCATGTCTGTTAAGGTTGTTGATTCGCTTGATGAGGCTATTGACTGGGTAAATCATTATACAACACACCACTCTGAAGCTATTGTGACAAAAGATTTGGAACATGCTGAGCGTTTCCAAGATGAAGTGGATGCAGCGGCAGTTTACGTTAATGCGTCAACACGTTTTACGGATGGATTTGTCTTTGGTCTAGGTGCTGAAATTGGGATTTCAACACAAAAAATGCATGCGCGTGGCCCAATGGGCTTGGAAGCTTTAACTAGTACAAAATTTTATATTAATGGTAGAGGACAAGTTAGAGAATAAGCTGATTTTCTAATAAGGCTATTTTCAAGTGGCTGATAGTCTATATAAATTCAAATAATTACCAAGTATCTCAATTATGGGATACTTGGTTTTTCTATTTCTCCCTATCTTTTAAGGAAGAATCTTTCTATTTGTGTTATAATGAAAGGTATGACAAAAGACTTTCATCATATTACAGTACTTCTACATGAAACCGTTGATATGCTTGATATCAAGCCAGATGGAATCTATGTAGATGCAACGCTAGGAGGAGCAGGACACAGTGAATATCTCCTCTCTAAGCTTGGCCCGAATGGTCATCTTTATGCTTTTGACCAAGACCAGACGGCTATTGATAATGCACAAATTCGACTAAAAGATTATATTGAAAAAGGACAAGTCACTTTTATCAAGGACAACTTCCGAAATCTTGCTTCAAATTTAGCAATGCATGGAGTAACTGAGATTGACGGTATTTTATATGACCTTGGAGTGTCAAGTCCGCAACTAGATGAACGTGAGCGTGGTTTTTCATACAAGAAAGACGCTCCGTTAGATATGCGTATGAATCGTGAGCAAGATTTGACAGCTTACGATGTGGTAAATACATACGACTACCATGATTTAGTGCGCATTTTTTACAAATACGGTGAGGACAAGTTTTCTAAGCAAATTGCTCGCAAAATTGAGCAGGCTAGACAAGTTAAACCGATTGAAACAACAACTGAATTAGCAGAAATTATTAAATCAGCTAAGCCTGCTAAAGAACTTAAGAAGAAAGGTCATCCTGCTAAGCAGATTTTCCAAGCTATTCGAATCGAAGTTAATGACGAGCTTGGGGCAGCTGATGAGTCTATCCAACAAGCTATTGATTTGTTAGCAGTGGATGGTCGCATTTCTGTGATTACCTTCCATTCTCTTGAGGATCGTTTGACAAAACAATTGTTCAAAGAAGCATCAACAGTTGAGGTTCCAAAAGGTTTGCCATTTATTCCAGATGACATGCAACCAAAACTTGCTTTAGTCAATCGCAAACCAATTTTGCCTAGTCAAGAAGAATTAGAAGCCAACAATCGTTCACATTCTGCCAAGTTACGTGTGGCTAGAAAGGTTCGTAAGTAATGACTGAAAAACACCGTAATGAAGCCATTGCTAAGGCTCTTAAACGTCGTATTCGAAAATTTTCACGCATTGAAAAAGCTTTTTATGGTTCAATTATTTTAACGGCTATTACCATGGCGATTAGTATTATTTACCTTCAAAGCCGTAATCTTCAAGTACAACAGCAAATCACTGATTTAAATAGTCAGATTACTGAAGTACAGACAAATTACGACAATGCTAAACAAGAGGTTAACGAACTGTCAAGTCGTGACCGTGTTGAGCAAATTGCACAAAATGCTGGTTTAACAAGCCAACAGGATAATATTAAACAGGTGGAGTAGTCTATGAAAAAATTAATGAATCGTTTTTTAGACTATGTGGTAAAGGACAGACGCACACCCGATAAGAATCGCGAGCGTGTTGGTCAAAATCTGATGATTTTGGCAGTCTTCCTTTTCTTTGTGTTTATTATCAATTTCGCGATTATTGTGGGAACAGATACCAAGTTTGGTCATAATCTATCTAAAGAAGCCTCAGATGTTTACCAACAAACAGTGACGGTTCAAGCCAAACGTGGTACGATTTATGACCGTAATGGTGTTGCACTGGCTGAGGATTCGACAACTTATAGTGTTTATGCTATTATTTCGAAATCTTATGTGTCAACAACGGGTGAAAAACTCTATGTTAAAAAATCTCAATACGATAAAGTTGCTGAGATTTTGAATGCCCAAATCGGTATTGATAAAGACGAAGTCTTAAAACAATTGAATCAAAGTGGGCTTTTCCAAGTGTCATTTGGAAGTTCAGGGTCTGGTTTATCATACAGTAAGAAATCAGAAATTGAAACAGCTATGAAGGACGCTGGAATTAAGGGAATTGGATTTGAATCAACACCTGGACGTATGTATCCAAATGGTGTCTTTGCTTCGCAATTCTTAGGACTTGCCCAATTAAAAGAAAATAAAGATGGTAAAACATCAAGTCTTGTCGGAACCTCAGGTTTAGAAGCTTCTTTAGATGATGTTCTATCAGGGACAGACGGAAAAGTCACTTATCAAAAAGATAAAAATGGTAACTTATTATTAGGAACTGAAACAACTGTAAAACGAGCTGTTGATGGGAAAGATGTTTATACAACACTTTCTGAGCCATTACAATCTTATCTTGAGTCACAAATGGATATTTTCCAAAATGATGCTCAAGGTAAATATGCCAGTGCGACAGTGGTTAATGCTAAGACAGGAGAAATCTTAGCAACGACACAACGTCCAACTTATAATGCACAGACAATGGAAGGTTATAATGAAGATAACCTAAAAACATGGAATACCCTTCTATATCAAAGTTATTATGAACCAGGGTCAACCATGAAAGTAATGACACTTGCCTCAGCTATCGATGATGGTATTTTTACGCCAAATGAAGTGATTTCAACAATCAACGGTATTACAGTTGCTGATACAAAAATCAATGACTGGAACGTCAACGAAGGTAACACTTCTGTTCAATATATGACGTATGCCCAAGGGTTTGCTTGGTCAAGTAACGTTGCTATGACAAGTCTTGAACAAAAAATGGGTAATGACAAATGGCTAAACTATTTGTCTAAGTTTAAATTTGGTTACCCAACACGTTTTGGAATGGTTAATGAAGGTAGCGGTTTGTTGCCATCAGACAATGAAGTAACCATTGCTATGAGTGCATTTGGACAAGGTATTGGTGTGACGCAAGTTCAAATGTTGCGTGCCTTTACTGCGATTTCTAATAAAGGTGTCATGCTTGAACCACAATTTATTAGTCAAATCTACGATCCAAATAATAATACAGCCCGTAAAGCGTCAGCTGAAGTCTCTGGTAAACCTGTCTCAGAAAATGCTGCTAATCAAACACTTGATTACATGGTAACGGTTGGTACAGATTCACAATTTGGTACTTTGTATGATAACACAGAAGGAGCACCGGTTATCCAAGTTGGTGATTACTCAGTCGCTGTCAAATCAGGTACTGCCCAAATTGCGGCACCTGCCGATCAAGGTGGAGGCTATTTGACAGGTGACAATGATTACATCAACTCAGTTGTTGCCATGGTGCCATCAGATGATCCTGATTTCATCATGTACGTCACTCTTCAACAACCCACAACAAATTTCAAACGTAATTTCTGGAAAGATGTTGTAAACCCAGTACTTGAACGTGCTATGATGATTAAAGATACTTTGACAAGTACAGCTGTGACTGGTACTGATACAGAAACAAAATATCAATTAAAAGATTATATCGGAAAAGCACCTGGTGATACCGCTCAGGAACTTCGTAATAATCTTGTTCAACCAGTTGTTGTTGGGTCAGGTAATAAAATTAAGAAAATATCTAAAAAAGTCGGAAGTAACCTTTCACAAAATGAACAAGTGCTTCTTTGGACAGGAAAATTAAAAACAATGCCTGACATGTATGGTTGGACGAAAGAAAATGTTGAAAAATTTTCTAAGTGGACTGGAATCAAAGTGACTTTTAAAGGTTCTGGTTCTAAGGTAACTAAGCAAAGTGTCGATTCTGAAAAAGATATTGACCACGTCAAAAAAATTAAAATTACTCTAGGAGACTAAACTAAAATGTTTTTAAGTTTAATTGCAGGTATTGTTGCATTTGTATTGACAGTATTTGCTATGCCGCATTTTATTCGTATTTACCAATTGAAAAAAATTGGTGGACAACAAATGCACGAGGATGTCAAACAACATTTGGCTAAAGCTGGAACACCAACAATGGGTGGAACAGTCTTTCTAACAGTAGCCATTCTTGTTAGTCTTGTCTTTAGTTTCTTTATTGCAAGACAAGCTGGTGCTTCAATGGGAGCTATAGCAGGAATTCTTTTGGTTGTTTTGATTTATGGAGTTATTGGATTTCTCGATGATTTCTTGAAAATCTTTAAACAAGTTAACGAAGGGTTGACCCCATGGCAAAAAATGAGCTTGCAAATTATTGCTGGTTTGATTTTCTACTTTGTTCATGTTCGTCCAAGTGGTACTGATGATTTGAACGTTTTTGGTATTGATATTCACCTTGGCGTTCTTTATGTGCTTTTCGTTCTTTTCTGGATTGTCGGATTTTCAAATGCTGTTAACTTGACTGATGGTATTGATGGTCTTGCTTCAATTTCAGTCGCGATTAGTTTAGTAGCCTACAGTGTTATTGCTTTTGTTCAAAAACAATACGATGTACTTTTGATTGCTGTTACTATGATTGGTGCTTTGTTTGGTTTCTTTGTTTTCAACCATAAACCGGCTAAAGTCTTTATGGGTGATGTGGGAAGTTTATCTCTTGGTGCCATGCTTGCAACAATTTCAATTGCCCTTCGTCAAGAATGGACATTATTAATCATTGGATTTGTGTATGTTTTTGAAACAGCTTCAGTCATGCTTCAAGTATCTTACTTCAAATACACTAAGAAAAAATATGGTGAAGGTCGTCGTATCTTCCGTATGACACCATTCCATCATCATTTGGAGCTTGGTGGTTTGTCAGGGAAATCAGACAAATGGTCTGAATGGAAAGTTGATGCTTTCTTGTGGAGCGTTGGTGCTATTGCAAGTATCATCACATTAATTGCACTTTATGCCTTTTAATCAATAACAGCGAGTTGAGGTTTCTCAACTCGTTTTTTATTTAAAGCGCATAGTACTTTGCTTTAATCCCCCTATTAATGATATAATGGAAGGGAATGAATAAATTCCCCTGGTTACTTTTACTAGGGATTAAACGATAAGTAGATATAGAGAAATTTTCAAGTTCATCTTGATGAGATAAGAAATTGAGGTAAAACATGTCTTTTAACGATTTTAATTTTAAGCCCTACATCCGTGAGGCACTCGCAGAGCTTAAATTCAAAAATCCGACAGAAGTGCAACAAAAATTGATTCCTGTTGTACGTTCAGGTCGTGATTTGGTAGGTGAATCTAAAACAGGTTCAGGGAAAACACACACTTTCTTGTTACCTATCTTTGAAAAATTAGATGAAAATAGTGATAATGTTCAAGTAGTTATCACAGCGCCAAGCCGTGAATTAGCGACACAAATTTATCAAGCTACAAAACAAATTGCTGATAAGTCTGAAACAGAAATCCGCGTGGCAAACTATGTCGGTGGAACTGATAAACTTCGCCAAATTGAAAAACTAAAATCATCTCAACCGCACATCGTTATTGGTACACCAGGTCGTATCTATGATTTGGTAAAATCAGGCGATTTAGAAATTTATAAAGCTCATACCTTTGTTGTTGATGAAGCTGATATGACGCTTGATATGGGATTCCTAGATACGGTTGATAAAATCGCTGGAACATTGCCAAAAGATGTTCAAATTTTGGTCTTTTCAGCAACTATCCCACAAAAACTTCAACCATTCTTGAAGAAATATTTGACAAATCCAGTCATGGAAAAAATCAAAACAACAACAGTTATCGCCGATACAATCGATAACTGGTTGGTGTCAACTAAGGGACGTGATAAAAATGCACAAATTTTAGAAATCACAAAAGCCCTTAACCCATACCTTGCCATGATTTTTGTTAACACTAAAGAACGTGCTGATGAATTGCACAGTTACCTCGCATCAAATGGTTTGAAAGTGGCAAAAATCCACGGTGGTATTCCGCCACGTGAACGTAAACGTATAATGAACCAAATCAAAAAATTGTCTTACGAGTATATCGTAGCAACAGATTTGGCAGCGCGTGGAATTGATATTGAAGGTGTTAGCCATGTTATTAATGATGCTATTCCGCAAGATTTGTCATTCTTTGTTCACCGTGTTGGACGTACAGGACGTAATGGTTTGAATGGTATTGCGATTACTTTGTACCAACCAAGTGATGATTCAGATATTCGTGAACTTGAAAAACTAGGTATTAAATTTGTGCCGAAAATGCTTAAAAACGGTGAATTCCAAGATACCTATGATCGTGATCGCCGCGCTAACCGTGAAAAATCATATCAAAAACTAGATACAGAAATGATTGGTTTGGTTAAGAAGAAAAAGAAAAAAATCAAACCTGGTTATAAGAAAAAAATTCAATGGAAAGTTGATGAAAAACGTAAACGCGAACGCCGTGCAGCTAACCGTGCTAAAGGTCGTGCAGAACGTAAAGCTAGAAAACAAACGTTCTAAGATGAGAAGTAGTCTGAAACAAAAGTTTCGGACTATTTTTTATGCTTTTTTTAATGATTAGGGTATAATTGTCAAAAATAGAATCCCCCAGAAATTTGGCTTGTTGCAGTTCTGTCAAGAAATAGGATTTATGCCTTGATAGTTTTTCTTTATCGAGTCTATAGAAAATATATATTGGGAATGTCATGTTAAGTTTGGTAGACTGTAACAAAGATGATTAGAAGAGAGGACATTTAGATGAAATTGAAGAGATTATTGACTGTGACTTTCTTAGCAGCTACAGCTATTACTTTAGCAGCTTGCTCAAATCAAACACAATCTGGTGGAAAAACAGTTGTAAAAGTGGCAACTGACTCAGATACAGCACCATTTACTTATAAAGAAAATAATACCTTTAAAGGTTATGATATTGACGTGGTTAAAGCCATTTTCAAGGACTCTAAGAAATATAAAGTAGAATTTGTGACAACGGCCTTTGACTCTATTTTGACAGGGGTTGATGCCGATCGTTATCAAATTGCCGCAAATGATTTTAATTATAATGAAGAACGAGCTCAAAAATACCTTTTCTCAGACCCAATTTCACACTCAAATTATGCTATTACGAGTGCTGAAGGAACAAGCTATGATAGTTTAGATGATTTATCAGGTAAAAAAACTGAAGTGATTTCAGGTTCTAATTATGCCCAAGTTTTGGAAAAATGGAATAAAGAGAATCCTGATAAAGAGCCAATTAAGATCAAATATGCTGCAAGTTCAACTGGGCTAACAACACGTGTCCAACACATTGAAAATGGAACCATTGATTTTATCCTTTATGATGCGATTTCATCAAATTATCTGATTGAAGATCAAGGTTTCAATTTGACCGTGACAAATGTGAAAGATCAAATTGGTGGTGAAAATGATGGTTTGGAATACCTTTTATTTGCTGATACAAGTGAAGGAAAAGAGTTACAAAAATTTGTCAACAACCGTATCAAGGTACTAAAAAAAGATGGAACATTAGCTGAATTGAGTCAAACTTATTTTGGCGGTGATTTTGTTTCATCTGTTAAATAATAGAAGGAGTTTACATGTCTTTAACAACGATTGCAACTGGCTTATCTTGGTATGACAAGCTGGTTGAGAAAATACCTGAAGGTCAGTTATTTAGTTGGCGAGCAGTGTTTGATGCCATTCCCGATTTGATTGGGCGCTTGCCAATAACTTTGGGTTTGACCTTAGCAGGTGCTTTATTTGGTTTGATTTTAGCTTTGGTATTTGCGATTGTGAAGATTAATCGCACTAAGGTTTTGTATCCCATTCAAGCTGTCTTTGTCAGCTTTTTACGTGGAACACCAATTTTAGTTCAACTCATGTTAACTTATTATGGGATTCCACTCTTTCTAAAATTTCTCAAATTAAAATATGGCTTTGATTGGAATATTAATGCCATTCCAGCTTCAGTATTTGCAATTACTGCTTTTGCCTTTAATGAAGCAGCTTATACAAGTGAAACGATTCGTGCAGCTATTCAAGCTGTTAATGTTGGTGAAATTGAAGCAGCACGTAGTCTTGGAATGACCACTTTTCAAGTTTACCGTCGAGTCATTATTCCAAATGCGGCAGTCATTGCAACCCCAACTTTGATTAATAGTTTGATTGGTTTGACGAAAGGAACGTCGCTAGCTTTCAATGCGGGGATTGTTGAAATGTTTGCCCAAGCACAAATTTTGGGTGGATCAGATTACCGTTATTTTGAACGTTACATTTCTGTCGCCCTTGTTTATTGGGTTATTAGTATTATTATTGAGCAAATTGGCCGTTTAATTGAAAAGAAAATGGCTATTGATACACCGCAAGTTAATCAAGATACCGTAACAGGAGAGATTCGCTAATGATTAAGATTACAAATTTAACAAAAGCATTCTCTAATCAGAAAGTTTTAGATGGGCTAGATGTTGCAATTGAAAAGGGTGAAGTACTTGCTCTTGTTGGTGCATCTGGAGCTGGGAAATCAACATTTTTGCGAAGCTTGAATTATTTGGAGCAAGCTGATTATGGTAGTATTACTATTGATGATTTTAAGGTTGATTTCCAAAATATCTCAAAAGAAGAAGTGCTTGAACTTCGCCGAAAACTAGCTATGGTTTTTCAGCAATTTAATCTTTTTGAACGTCGTACAGCACTTGAAAACGTCAAAGAAGGATTAAAGGTTGTCAAAAAATTACCAGATACTGAGGCTACAAAGATTGCTAAAGAAGAGCTAGCAAAAGTCGGACTTTCTGATCGTGAGAACCATTATCCACGACATTTGTCGGGTGGACAAAAACAACGTGTTGCTTTGGCGCGGGCCTTGGCCATGAAACCAGATGTCCTTTTACTTGATGAGCCAACCTCTGCGCTTGATCCGGAATTAGTTGGAGAAGTTGAAAAATCGATTGCTGATGCCGCTAAAGCTGGTCAAACAATGATTTTGGTTAGTCATGATATGAACTTTGTTTATCAAGTAGCGGATAAAGTTCTCTTTTTGGACAAGGGACGTATTCTTGAAGCTGGGACACCAGAAGAAATTTTTAAGCATCCTAAGGAAGCAAGAACTAAAGAATTCTTTGCAAATTATACAAAAACGTATATTTAAGCAGACAGATTTGATATAATAAGAGCTGAAAGTTTTTTTCAGCTTTTTTAGAGCAATAGAATACTAGTGCAGGGTGAAATATGTTTTTAGAAATTTTTAGTCTCTATATTCAGGGATTACTTTTATCAATTATCAGTGTTTTGTTAGTTGGTGTGATTTGGAATTTTTGGCGAGCTAGTCGTAAGTATGATAAAACCGCCAAAGAACGCCAAGCTTTTTTGTATGATATTTTGATGATATCTATTATGGTAATTCCAATTCTTTCATTTGCTTTTATGGCTATCTTATTGATGTTTAAAGCATAATAATTGCCTTTTAGTAACGAGATTGATAGAATAGAAAAATAATCAATAAGACGAGGTAAAAAAATAATGTACGATACACTAATTATAGGTTCAGGTCCTGCCGGTATGACTGCAGGGCTTTATGCCGCGCGTGCTAACTTAAAAGTTGGTATTATTGAACAAGGAGCTCCTGGTGGGCAAATGAATAATACCTCAGAAATTGAAAACTACCCAGGTTACGATCACATTTCTGGACCAGAATTGTCAATGAAAATGCATGCTCCGCTTGAAAAATTTGGTGTTGAAAATATCTACGGTATTGTAAAAAGTATCGAAGATGCTGGCGATGTTAAGCGCGTCATCACTGAAGATGCTACTTATGAAGCTAAGACAATTATTTTGGCGACTGGTGCTAAAAACCGTGCCCTTGGCGTAGCTGGTGAAGAAGAGTACACTAGCCGCGGAGTTTCATACTGCGCCGTTTGTGATGGTGCATTTTTCCGTAACCAAGATTTATTGGTTGTCGG